>Ga0334884_1001119_pt1 | contig 42126 bp, 40 predicted proteins | sample GraSluR1_MG_7_FD_207215 | JGI IMG/M metagenome (GOLD analysis project Ga0334884, IMG submission 207215) | Sludge microbial communities from methane-producing bioreactor in Wageningen University, Netherlands - Granular Sludge_12_05 R1 | ecosystem: Engineered > Bioreactor > Anaerobic >... | reverse complement strand
AAAAACCAGAATAACTTTACCAAGTTATTTCCGGTTTTTAACACTACTTTTACATCATCATCAGTTCTTTTAAAGATTTCAATTAAGATTACAAGAATGTGGTCTAAAGAATGGGGAGTAGTTTATTGAAAATGAACGAAGATTTCTTGCAGTTTGTTTGGAAGCATAAGCTTTACGATTTGCACAATATGGTGTTGTCTGATGGTCGTAAATTCGATGTATTAGATGCCGGCGCGTTGAACCGCGATTCGGGCCCCGACTTTTTTAATGCCAAAATTAAAATCGACGGCACCGTATGGGTCGGTAATGTTGAAGTACATTACGAGTCGTCGCAATGGTATGGCCACCATCATCATCTTGATAAAGCCTACGATAATGTAATTCTGCATGTAGTGTTTCATCACAACAAAGATGTGTATGATGTTTCTGGAAGTCCCATTCCGGTGTTTGAGATGATAATTCCCGATACGGTTCTTGAAAACTATCATAAACTACTGTCGGAAGCTGTGTGGCCGGCCTGTAAACAAGATTTGAGGCAGATAGACATCGAGGCTATGAAGTTGTGGCTAAACGCAGTAGCAATCGAGCGACTTCAGTCGAAAACCGATGATGTAAAGCGTTTGTATATGCACAACAATGGGAGCTGGGAAGCAGTTTGGCTGCAAATGCTTGGGGCTGTGATGGGATTCAGAGTGAATAAGGAAGCTTTTGTTATGCTGATGCAACGAACCCCATTTAAAGTAATTATTAAAGAAAGCTACGATGTATTCCGTATCGAGGCCTTGTTGTTTGGTCAGGCAGGCCTGCTGCCCGAACATGCCGAAGACCAATACAGTGCAGCACTAAACAGCGAGTATCAGTTTCTGAAACATAAATACGAACTGACTCCGATGCCCGGATATATTTGGAAGTTTGCACGCATGCGACCGGGAAATTTTCCTACCCTTCGAATTGCCCAGTTTGCAGCAATAATCTACAAGCATCCGGCCATGGTGGCAGAGTTGCTTAAGCAACAAACAACCGGCGATATTAATTCATTTTTCGATATCGAGGTATCTGATTACTGGAAAACACATTATCGTTTCAGTGCGTCGTCAAAGCCTTTTAGTGGTAAGTTGGGTAAATCGGCTATCGATTTGCTGATGATAAATGTAGTTGCACCCTTTGTATTCTTTTATGGTTCTTATCACGAATTGCCTGACGTAAGCGAAAGAGCTCTCGATTGGCTGTCGGCTGCTTCTCCCGAGAACAATTACATCACGCGGGGATGGGCACAGGCAGGAATTGTGGCCGACAATGCCATGCAGTCGCAAGCACTCATTCAGCTTCGCGAAAAATACTGTCTGCGCTATCGTTGTGTGCATTGTTATGCAGGGAGTAAATTGATTGCGGGCAAGAGTATATGAATGCAATTTATTTGTAATAATTTCGGAGTAAAAGATTATAATTGTTAGCAAAATGAGAAAACTGTTATTCTTTTTGATAGTATTGAGTATTCAACCGGTGGTGCATGCTCAGCATTTTGGAGTGGAACACCCAATCGATAGCATCTATATTGCCTGCATCAATGGCGAAGATCAATCGACCCATGGTATGTTGCAATGTGCTTCGAAGGCATACGATGCATGGTTCAGCGAGGTTAATGCCAGTTTCTTGATGCTGCTTAATATTTCCGATGAGAATGAGAAAATACTTTTACAAAAAGCGCAACAAGATTGGGAAACTTTCATACGTTCCGAATTCGACTATTCCAACACAATGCACCAAAACATGGCTGGCAGTATGTATAAGCTATTCGATGCCGATATCATGGTGCAGTTGGTGAAACAACGTGCCATGCAATTAAGATTATACCTTGATACCAAACAGATGGAGTAATTGGTGTATTTATTACCTGTAGAAATTCATTTCTTCGATATATTTCCACACATCGGGATGCAAAAAATGCCTGACATCTTTTGCTTCTGCGATGGCATTGCGAATAAACGATGACGAAATTTCGATATGTGGGGCATCAACAACTGTAGCATTCAACATAGAATGCGCGTTGGTTTCAGCGTTCAAACGAGGATATACCAAGAGACCGTATTGTTCCAAAATCTGTTGACTGTTTTTCCATTTATGAAAACTTTTCATATTGTCGCTTCCTACAATGGGAAGAAACTGTCGGTCGGGGTGTTTCTCGCTGAGATAAGCTAATGTGTTAATCGTATAACTGGGGCGAGGCAGGCTAAATTCAATATCACAGGCTTTGAAACGAGTATCACCTGCTATCGCCAGGTTTACCATATATAGTCGCTGTCGCTCAGCTAACAAGCTTTGCTTATCTTTAAACGGGTTTTGTGGGCTCACTATAAACCATATTTCCCCGAGATCGGAATAACAGGCTATGTAATTAGCAATAGCTAAATGCCCGATGTGAACGGGGTTGAAACTGCCAAAATATAGACCAGTTTTTTTATTCATACACTTGTACAAGGGTAATTTCGAACAAAAGGGTTGAGTAGGGTGGAACATCACCAAAGCGTTGCGAGCCGTAAGCAAGCCTGAAAGGAATTATTGCCAGGGCTGTTTCTCCTTGGCTCATAAGATATACAGCTTCTTCGAGGCCGGGTATTACTTCGTTGTTGCCAGTGGTAAATACAAAGGGTGGCTGGTTCTCGTCGATGGCATCGAACATACCACCATCAATAAACATGGCACTGTAGCGAATGGCTACCTTGCTGCCGGGTTTAGGCTTTTTAGTTCCCCTGTTGTTAAGACTTAAGAAATACAAACCACTGTTAGTCGGTTTTATATCCAGATTTTCTAACATCAAAAATCTGTTAATCAGGCTTAATTCTTCAACAGCGAATTTGCGATCGATTTCCGACATCGTTTTCGAGAACTCATCTTGTGGTATGATACTTTCGAGTTTTACGTAAAACACTATTTTGCTCCCCCGTGCAACAAAAGCCGGAATTTGCACCAACTTACGGCTATGTCGGTAAAACAATTCGGCATCTACTTTAAAAATTGCCGAATCGCCCTCGGCCATTAAGAGAAAGCCCTCTTCGATACTGCCTTTGTGGGCAGGAGGTTCCAATCTCATTTTAAAAACTTTTCCTGCATCATTTGAGTCGAACAACAACGAGTCTTTTTCGGTGGTATATCGCAAGTTTAACTGTAATACGTCGCCAATCAACGGACGTCGTGTGTTGCGTTTGCCTATGAATTTGTATAACAGTCCCGATGTTGTATTGCTGAACGACATGTTTTGCCGGTTGATTTCATGTAGAATCATATTGCCATCGGTATCAAAATGCAGTACGGCACCACCGATATACTCGGGGTCGATAGCCAGTATTCGAGGGGCTGCTTGTTTACCTGTATACACTTTTTTGCTGTCGGGTTTGCACGCAGCCAATCCAAATAGTATAAAAACAATTACCAGCAGCTTTATTTTCATTGTACCGAAATTAATTCTACTTCAAAAATCAGAGTTGAATAGGGTAGAATTCCTCTTGTGCCTGTTGCTCCGTAAGCCAGCTTCGAGGGTATTATCAAACGGGCTTTGCCACCTGCTTTCATATTAGCAATGCCTTCGTCCCAACCGGCAATTACTTCTCCGTTACCCAGTATAAACTCAATGGGGCGGCCACCCAGCGAAGTGTCGAAAACACTACCATCGATTAGGCTACCTGTGTAATGCACTTTAACCAGTCGACCCGCAATGGCCTGTATTCCATTGCCTTTAAGCGTTTCAATGTAATACAAACCCGAAGCTGATGGTTCAGTGCTTGTGTTGGTTCGTTGCAGATAAGCACTCAGCAATTCCATTTCGGTTTTTTCGTCTTTGTGATATTTTTCGAGCAATACATCGTCGTATTCAGTGGTTTCAACTATGTCGTCGAGCCGGATTCTGATAATGATTTTATCGCCTTTCTTTAGTTTTTCGGGAAGGCGTTCTCCTTTTTCGGTATATTTGTAATAGTTATAGGCATCAATTCTAAAAATAGCACTATCGCCTATATGCAACATCAGCAGTGCGTCTTCGAAAGAACCACCCGGATGCTGAGGATCGGCGATTTTTCGCATGTATTTTCGTTCCGATTCTTTTGTGGTGAAAATCAATTCATTTTGCTCGGTAACAATATCCATGCATAGAGTTACAACATCGTTTGTGTCAGGTTTTTTTGCCTCTTTATTATGATTGACGATTATGTATTCAAGGCCTGTAGCTGTTTTAGAGTAATGGTTTTTATCGTTTACACACGATAGAAGCACAAAAGCCAAAACAAACACAAAAATCGAAATTCTCATATCATTAATTTTTTATAGCGATTAATTCAATGTCGTACACCAACACGGCACGATAAGGCACTTTATATCCATCGCCGGGAACACCAAAAGCCAAATGAGGATGTAGAATAAACCGAGCTTTTTCGCCAACGCGCATCAAGCGCAGGCCTTCGTCGATGCCCGATTCTTCGTTGTTGTGCCCAATAAGCATTTCTCTGTTTCCCAACGAATCGGAACTGTAAATCAATGTGCCGTCGAGCAACCATGTGTTATAAGTAAACTCAACATTTGCTCCCGGTAAAGGCATTTCCCCATCGCTGTGCGAATAAATCTGATAATATAAACCACTGGGCGATTGTTGCATATCCCAGTTGCGTCGCTTTATAAACCCTCTGATCATTTCGTCGTTAACTGCAATTATCTCTTTATTCATTTCAATCATGGGTTTCTGATACTGGTGCTTCACATCAGAATAAGCTAAGGGCTCGTCGTTAGCCTTTTTTCCACTGTTGCACGATGCCGACATTAAAAACACAGCGGCAGGGAGCATAATAGCAAGTATCTTAAACGATTTCATCTTTGTAGTTTTTAAGAAGGTTTTCGAAATGACCAAGCGCCTCTTGAAGTGTTCCATGAAATTCTCCGCCGGCAGCATTTCTATGACCGCCACCAAAAAAATGTTTAGATGCGAAGCTGTTTACCGGAAAGCTTCCCTTTGAGCGAAACGATATTTTAATGTGGTTTTCTCTTTCGATGAATATAGCCGACACTCTTACACCACTAACCGACAACGGATAATTCACAAAACCTTCGGTGTCGCCCGTAACATAATTGTATTTGGCCAAATCGCTGAGGCTAAGGCTTATGTATGCGGTTTTGCAATCGTCGAGTACCGTCATTTTTTCGTTGAGGGCGTAACCCAGCAAGCGCATACGATGCGATGAGAAATTATTGTAAACGCGGTCGTAAATTGCATCTTTATCGATGCCGGTTTTCAATAGCTTCGACACTACCCTGAAGGTATTGGCATTCGATGAATTGTAGTTAAACGATCCGGTATCGGTCATGATGCCGGCATAGAGGCATTCGGCCATACTTAAGTTTACTTCACTGCCAAAGTCTGACTTCTCGATGGTTTCGAATACAATTTCGGCTGTGGAACTTGCATTGATGCTGTGAATCAACAGTTTGCTATTGGCTTTGGGGTTGGGATGGTGGTCGATAATTACCACAGGGGCAGTAGTTTCTGATAAGACGGGAGCTAACACCGACATTCTCGTCAGATCGTTGAAGTCGACACAAATTATTAAATCGGCATTCGCAATTTCGCGCATTGCCTTGTGTTTATTGCGCGATGCCATTGTAATTCCGTTGGCACCCGGCATCCATTTCAGAAATGCCGGAAAATTGTTTGGACTGATAACCTGAGCTTTTTTGTTAATCGATTTCAGCAGATGCCACAAGGCCAATGCCGAGCCTATAGCATCGCCATCAGGATTTTCGTGAGGTATTATTACAATTTGGTTCGCTTGCGTCACATACTGGCGAAACTTCGAAAAAATAGAATTATTTCTAGTAAACAAACTCATTAAACTCAAAATTAACCGATAAAGATAATGGTTTGTTTTACACAATTTAAAAAAAAGTGTTCTCAAACCGCATTTTTATCGCTGTGTCGTGTTGGGTATTATGAGCAGGTGCAGCAACCGCAGCGCATTTTTTCGATAAGTACACAGCCCGTCATATCTTCAGGAATGGGTAATTCCATAAGGCAGAGTATGCTGGGGGCAACATCGGCCAAAATACCCGACTGCACCGATTTCACCCTGTTACTAACCACAATAATGGGAACCGGATTCAGCGAATGTGCTGTGTTCGGCGACCCATCGGAGTTTTTTACATAATCGGCGTTGCCATGGTCGGCAATTATCACTACCTCATAATCGTTTTTTCGAGCTGTCTGCACAACTTCGCCCACACATTCATCAACAGCCATAACAGCTTTATAAACGGCTTCGTATATACCTGTGTGCCCTACCATATCGCCATTGGCAAAATTGAGACAGATAAAATGGTGCTTCTTTTTGTTCAGTTCATCAATCACGGCATCTTTCACTTTATATGCACTCATTTCGGGTTGCAGGTCGTAGGTGGCAACTTTGGGCGATGGTATCATAATGCGCTCTTCGCCTTCGAAAACATCTTCGCGCCCCCCGCTGAAAAAGAAGGTAACATGGGCATATTTTTCGGTTTCGGCAATCCTGAGCTGGTTTAAGCCCATTGTGGATATGGTTTCGCCCAGCGTGTTTTTCACATTTTGTTTATCGTAAATAACATGTATGTTTTCGAAACTTTCGTCGTATCGGGTTAGTGTGTAATACTGCAACGGAATGGTTTTCATGCCATTTTCGGGCATGTCGCGCTGGGTTAAGGCAATGCTGATTTGTCGCAAACGGTCGGTTCGGAAGTTGAAGCATATCACCACATCGTTTTCGCGGATAATGGTCAACGGATTATCATTTTCATCGACCATTACCACCGGTTTAATAAACTCATCGGTAATTCCTTGCGCATACGATAGCCTTATGGCTTCGAGTACATCGGAGCTTTTTTGTCCAATTCCATGCACCATGGCATCGTAGCCTTTTTTTATGCGTTCCCATCGTTTGTCGCGGTCCATGGTGTAGTACCGGCCGCTAAGCGTTGCAATTTTTACATCGGTATTGTTTATGTGATTTACCACTGTTTCAACAAAACCCAATCCGCTCATGGGGTCGGTGTCGCGACCATCGGTAAGCGCATGAATAAATACCTGCTTCAGGTTGTAATCGGCCGTAATATCGCATAGTTTCAGTAAGTGTTGGCTCATGCTGTGCACACCACCGTCGCCAATAAGACCAATAAAATGCACGGTTTTGTTATTGTCGCGTGCATAAGCAAAGGCCTGTTGAATCGTGGAATTGTTCCTGATGGCATCGGTTTCCACTTCTTTGTTGATGCGTACCAAATCCTGATATATCACACGACCTGCGCCAATATTCAAATGACCTACTTCGCTGTTTCCCATTTGCCCTTCGGGTAATCCCACGTCTTCACCTGAAGCCTTAAGCCATGAGTGGTGATAGGCTTGTTTCAGCCTGTCGATGTTGGGTGTGGGGGCTGTGGAAATAACATCGCTATCCGAGCCGTTGCCTATCCCCCAGCCATCTAAAATCATTAAAAGTACTTTTCTTTCCATATTTAATTAGGTGCAAATGCTTACACTTTTTGGTATTAACAAGGCCTTGTTATGAATGTTCATGCAAAACTACCGCAAAGATGCTTAAAATCGCTTAGTTTTGCAATATAATGCCAAGTCGATGAAAATACATTTGTTTATCATTACACTATTTTGTTTTTTGCGCCTCAATGTGTGTTATAGCACTGCACAGTCTGATTTTGAAGTCTGGTTGAAACAACCGGTGCTGCATAATGCTTCGGTAAGTATTTTAGGTATTGATGCCTCCACAGGCGATACCCTGTTCGAAAAAGATGCCGAACGTAGTTTAACACCTGCTTCGGTAATGAAACTGTTCAGTACAGCAACTGCCCTCGAGATGCTTGGACGCGACTTTAAGTTTAAGACAGAAATTGCCTATTCGGGTAGTATCGATTCTCAGGGAAACCTACACGGCGACATATATATTGTTGGTTACGGTGACCCATGTCTGGGGGCTGAACGTTTTGCCGAACTGTACCTGAAACCGGTCCATTTTATCGATACATGGGCGAAAGCAATCAAAGATGCCGGGATAAAAAAAGTGAATGGTGCAATTGTTGGAGACCCATCTGCCTTTTGTTTCCCTTTTCAATATGGTTCGTGGCTATACGAAGATGTTGGGAATTATTATGCTGCACCGCTCAGTGGTCTTAGTATTTTCGAAAATTTGTATAAACTGCATTTTGTTACCGGATTTTTCGATGGCGACAGCACCCGTTTGTTGGGAAGCGAGCCTGAAATTTCGGGTATGACATTTACCAATAAGGTAGTTTCGGCAACAAAAGGGGGAGACCAAAGCTATATTTTTGGAGGAGCCGAGTGTAATCATAAAATCATAAAGGGTAGCCTGCCGGTAAAACAATCGAAATTCACCATAAAAGGTTCTATTCCCAACCCTCCGCTTTATGCTGCCGAACGCTTGTGTGACGCACTCACAAAAGCCAATATTTCCGTTGGTAAACCTCCCCGTGCGCTCGATGAGCAAGAACAACGACCTCCATTAAAAACGATATACACTACATGGTCGCCGCCTCTTAAGCGCATTTGCGATGCCACCAATTTATGGAGCCTGAACTTGTATGCCGATCATTTGGCCATTCAGTGTGCCGTAAACCAAAACAAAACAGCAATTGAAGCAGGAGTAGTTCTTCTTGATTTTTGGAAAACCAAAGGTATGAACACCCGGGGCCTGAAAATTGTGGATGGTTCGGGTCTGTCGGTATTTAATACGGTTAATGCCGGTCATTTGGTGTATTTACTGCATTATATGAAAAAAAAATCGGCATTGGCCGAGGTATTCGAAACCACCTTGCCTGTTGCCGGTAAATCGGGTACTCTGTCGCGCTATTGTGTGTATGGTTCAGGAAAAGAACGCATTAAAGCCAAAGGAGGCAGTATGACCGGTGTAAGAAGCATGGCCGGTTATGCGAATACAAAAAGTAATAAGCAAATCATATTTGCCGTTATTATTAATAACTACGACGAGTCGAATGGAGAAATCAGGAAAACACTCGAAGACTTGTTGAATATGATTGCCGAAATGTAATAATTAAAGAGGTTCTCTCAGTTCTTTTGTCATTTCGTCAAGAAAATCCTGTACCTGTTTGCCATAGGCTTCTTCGAAACTTCCAAATACCTGAACAAAACGCTTGCCTTCGTTGGTTAAGCCCGAGCTTCCGCCACTCGCTCCGCCACGTTGTCGCTCTATTAAGTGAAATCCTAGTGTGTCTTCAATTTTTCGTAACTTATCCCAGGTTTTGCGATACGATAAGCCTAGTATTTCGATGGCCTGCTTAAGCGAACCCGTTTCTTCTATTGTTTTAAGTAAAATATATTTGCCTTCGCCCAATACACCTTCTCCGGCAACGGTTTCGAGCCAAATCTTGAATTTAAAACTTACCTTGTCGAAATGCTTTTCCATATTGGTATTTTTTTGCTCTGTTCAAAAGTACTGATATTTTTTCATGTTTCAAAGCAATTGCAGCCCAATAGAAAAACAGGGTATTTTTTTTAATTTTAACTTTTTAAAATACCGGACCATATGGAATTTTCAGTTAATAAAAAACAAGTTGTAGATAAATTGCGCCACTTGGGTTTGCGCGATGCCGAAGTTTATGCTTTGGTAATGCCCGAAATGTATTTCGAAAAAACCGATGATGACGATTTCAGGCAGCACGAGGTTTTCTTCGATAAGTTTGTTGGTGCGGGTCGTAGTAATTGTTTGATGCACTATAAAGGCGATATCGAAGAATTTGTTTTTATCGATTATCAAATACAAAAGCTTCGCGAGCAAATAGCCCGATATACATCACAATTGCGGAGTAACGAACTCCTCTATCGTATTTTCCCGAACAAAAAGCAAGGTTTTATTCTGGCAGCTATTTATGGCGATGTTATGCTAGGGGCTAGGGCTTCGGAGTTTACACCACCCGTTTTTGAAATTTTCTCGAACGATTTTTTCGAATCGAACGGAAAAATGAAAACACATCTTTACAGTAATTACAACAGCAGCACACGGTGTTTCACCATAAGGTGTATTAATGTGGCGCATAAAACCATGCTGGGAAATCTGCTCGAAACCATCGACCAGCACGAAATTTCGGTTGATATGATTGAAGTGTGGCGATTGCGCAATGCAACTGCACGGGTAATGAGTTTTTACGAAATAAACCTGTTTGTTGCGCAACATCTTCCCGAAGATGAAGTTGCATCGCTGCAAAGCGATTTCTATCGCTACATTCAGCACTTCACCGAGCCCATGAGTGTTTTCGATTTGGTGGGTCCCGCCATGGTAGGTCCGTCGAGTTCGCATACGGCAGGAGCCAATCGCATAGGTCAAATAGCCCGTAGCATTATGATGGCCAAACAGCAACAGGGCGAAGTGCTTAAAAGCGTTGCGGTGAAACTGATTGGTTCGTTTCGCGATACTGGCGTGGGGCATAAAACACCCTCGGCACTGGGAGGTGGTTTATGGGGGCTGGCTACCAACAACGAGGAAATGATAGCGCACGGAGAACCCGATTTTTTGAAGCAACAGGGTGTGAAAATAGGAGAGCAGCATCTGGTGTTCGAAGGGTTTTTAAAAGGCAGCCCTGCCGATGACGAAAAATATACTTCAGAGAAAAACAGTAACATTGCCGAAATACTATTTACCACGCAGCGCAACACCTACACCATTACCGGCTTTTCGATAGGCGGGGGCAATGTTGAGGTACGCTATTTTGGCAATGCGCTCGAAACGCCAATCAACGGAAAAACCGATTTCTACCTCGATGGCGATCGTATAGTTGCAAAGCAAAACGAAAACAACAGTTTGCCGGTAATAAAGTCAATCTATGGCGAATCGGTAGAGCCCGGAAGCTACATCATGCCTTTTAATACTTTCGAAGAGTTAATCGAGTACAGTGCGAATACGCAGAAAACAATTCCCGAAATTGCCATCGAAGCCGAAATCAGTTTGCAATCGACAAGCCGGCTGATGGTGTACGAAACCATGCAGCAGTACTGGGAAATAATGCGCAGTTCGGTCGAAAAGGGAGTGAAGAGCACGCAATTGTCGCTGTTGAAATTGTCGGGCGACGATGCTTTCAAAATGAACAATTACAGGCATACAAACCTGTTGTTCGATAATATATATGGAAAAGCCACCGCCTATGCCACTGCCGTTAACGAACTCAATGCCAAGAGCGGTGTTATTGTAGCCTGCCCCACGGCCGGCTCGTGCGGAATACTACCCGGAGTGTTAACAGCCTATTGCGATACCCAAGTTGTTGACGAGAAAAAGCTTCTTGATTCACTGGTGGTTGCCGGTTTTTTGGGAATGTTGTTGTTTAACGATGTTTCGACTGCCGGAGCCGATTTTGGTTGCCAGGCCGAAGTTGGGTCGGCTGCCGCTATGGCTGCCGCAGCCTTGTGTTATCTCGAGAATGGCGACACCGAATCCATTGTGAGTGCATTTACGCTTGCCATTAAGAACAGCCTGGGGCTGATTTGCGACCCTATTGCCGGTTTGGTCGAAGTGCCGTGTGTGAAACGAAATGGTATTTATGCATCGGTGGCAATCAGTGCTGCATTCATGGCCCTTTCGGGTGTGCGTTCGTTTGTTTCGCCCGACGAGGTAATACTTACCATGCGCGAAGTGGGCGAGCGCATCAACAGCGATTATAAGGAAACTGCCCGTGCCGGCCTTGCCAAAACCCGCGATGGCAAACACGTTGAACGCATGTTTGAATCGGAGGTTAAGAAGTTCTTCCAATAGGGTAGCCTTCACATCACCGGGCACTGAGGGATTCGAGGCACAAGAATTGTTTCGAAGTGCCCATCCGAGTCATTCGCCGAAGACTTGGATAGGGAGCAATACTGTATGCCACAATCAAATATGCATAACCGAAGTCTTTTTCTTTCTAATACGTCATAGCGAACGTAGTGAAGCTATCTACCCAGTTAAAGACGCAAAACCAACAGCACTTCGAAGCACTTGTGCAGAGCCCGTCGAAGTACTTGTGCAGAGCCCGTCGAAGTACAGATTGCTTTGTCGCTCTAAGGAGCTCTGCGCAAAGACGGGCTCTTTTTTTCGGTCTTCTGAATACTCCATCCGAGTCATTCGCCGAAGACTTGGATGGAAATGAAGAAATAAACTCAATTCTTTGCACAACATTGTAAAACCTGTTATATAGCTGTTTGCTTTTGACAATTAAATTTGCTTTTTTTGACACATTGAAAAAAACGTAACCAAATAATAACTAATATGATTGAAACAAAAAAGATGACTCCTCAGGAGTACATGGACAAAGAAGCACAATATGGTGCACACAACTATCATCCTCTACCGGTGGTTCTCGATCGCGGCGAAGCTGCTTTTGTATGGGATGTTGAAGGGAAACGTTATTTTGATTTTCTTTCGGCGTATTCGGCTGTAAATCAAGGACATTGCCACCCAAAAATTGTTGATGCATTGTGCGAACAGGCCCGTAAACTTACTTTAACTTCGCGCGCATTCTACAACTCTGTGTTGGGCGATTACGAAGAATACATAACCAAGTATTTCGGTTACGACAAAGTGTTGCCCATGAACACAGGTGCCGAAGCTGATGAAACAGCACTGAAGTTGTGCCGCAAATGGGCCTATACAAAAAAAGGCATTGCCGAAAATCAAGCCAAAATTATTGTTTGCGAAGGTAATTTCCACGGGCGCACCATCACCATTATTTCGATGAGTACCGACCCTGATGCATACACAGGTTACGGACCCTACACTCCCGGATTTGTAACAGTGCCTTATAACGACCTTGATGCCCTGGCTAAAGCTCTCGAAGACCCGAATGTTGCCGGCTTCCTTGTTGAACCCATTCAGGGCGAAGCAGGTGTGTATGTTCCCGAAGACGGATACCTGAAGAAAGCCTACGATATGTGTAAAGCCAAAAACGTACTTTTCATTGCCGACGAAGTGCAAACAGGTATTGCCCGTACAGGGAAATTGCTGGCCTGCGACCACGAAGGTGTTCGTCCCGACATCCTGATTTTGGGTAAAGCTCTATCAGGCGGTGTTATCCCTGTATCGGCAGTGTTGGCCGACGACGATATTATGCTCGTGATTCAACCCGGTCAACATGGTTCTACCTTTGGAGGTTTCCCTCTGGCAGGTAAAGTAGCTATGGCTGCTTTGCAGGTTGTAGAAGACGAAAAATTGTGCGAAAAATCGGAATACCTCGGTGAGATTTTCCGTCGCGAAATGAAAGCCATCAAATCGGATATGATTGGCCTGGTACGTGGTAAGGGATTGCTGAATGCTGTGGTGGTTACTCCCAAAGATGGAAAAACAGCCTGGGATGTGTGCGTTGAAATGGCAGCAAACGGCGTGTTGGCAAAACCCACACATCAGCACATTATTCGCTTTGCTCCGCCATTGGTTATTACCGAAGAACAACTGATGGAAGCAATAGGCCTGATTAAAAAATCGTTTGAGAAGTTTATGTAAATAGCCTTCCGATAAATAAAAAAAGCAGCCGTTGAGCTGCTTTTTTTATTGTATTTCACCGGTTTATAATATTGTAAGCAAATCGCTCAATTTGCCAATTTGGTATGTGACAGGTCGGGTGGCCGGCTTTTTAAAATGGTTGAACCATACTGTATCAATGTCCATGGTATTGGCCCCCTGAATATCAACTTCAATGTCGTCGCCAATAACCAACGATTCAATAGGGTGCGCACAACTGCGAAGCATTACTTCTTCGAAATAGGCTTTTTCGGGTTTGTTATAGCCAATTTCTTCGCTGGTGAATATGTCTTTAAAATACTTCCGAAGTCCGCAATTGTCAATCTTTTGATATTGCACTTCTTTGAAACCGTTGGTAATAAGATATAAGCTGTACTTGAGGTGCAAAGCGTTGAGTACTTCAATTGTTTCAGGAAAAAGTATGCACTTCATCGGACTCTGGCTGATGTAGTCGTTTCCCAGTTTTTCGGCGAGCTCAATGTCGAAAATATCTTTTTCGGCCAGTGTCATCTGAAAACGCATCCAACGCAGGCAGTCTTTTGTGATGAGCTTGTAGCGGTATTGCCCCCACAGCATCTCGTTGTTTTTACGATAGGCAGCATGAAACTCTTCGAAATCGCAAAAATAGTTGTGCAATGAATATGTGTCGTACAGCTCGCGGAGTGTTTGTGATGCACAGGCTTCGAAGTCGTAAAGCGTGCGGTCGAGGTCAAAAAATAAATATTGATATCGCTTCATTGTTTAAAAAATCGGCTGCAAAAATAGTTTTTAATCGCATAGATTGCAATGATATTTTGAACTTTCTTGTAACTTCACGAAATAAAAAAGCATGAGCTGCTGCCCATGCTTTTCGGAGATATTGTGTTAAACAAAACTAATTATTTCCCAAGATTAACGGCAGTCCATCGGCACCGGCTCCAATTACAATAACTTTGCTGTTGGGCGAGTTGGCAAGGGTCATAGTGGCCTCAATACCACGCATTTTCAGCAGGCTAGGTGTGAGCGATTGATTGATTATGGTATTTGCCCGCATTTCGCCTTCGGCTGCAATTTTCTTTCGTTCGGCTTCTTTTTGTTCTTTCTCGAGACGGAATTCGTAAGCCAGCGATTCCTGTTCTTGTTGCAGTTTATTCTCGATAGCTTTCTTAATATCTGCCGGCAAATTTATCGAACGAATAAGTACCGCTTTGGTAACAATATAGTTTTCGTTTAGTTTTTGTGTTGCTTCCTGAATAATGGCAACCTCAACCTCGGCACGCTTTTTCGAATAAATTTCTTCGGCTGTGTAGCGCCCCATTACTTGTCGTACGGTGGACCGTACCTCAGGTATTACCAGTTGATTGGTGAAATCTTCGCCAAAACGTCTGTGAAGAAAGGGTAATTGTGTGTAATTCGGATTAAACCTCACCGAAATGTCCACATTAATCGACAAACCATTTTTGTCGAGCACGTCCATTGTCTCTTCGGTCTTGCGCTCCTTCACGTTATACACAATAAAGTCGTTCCATGGTGCCACAATGTGAAACCCGTCGCTAAAAACCATGGTAGTGTCGAGCCCCGAAGTGAACGGCCTGAATATAATACCTCGCTCACCCGGTTTTACGATGAAAAACATCGATCGGCCAACAATAATTAAAAAGAGCAATAAGGCTCCGCCCAGAATTAGTAATGTTTTTGTACTTTTGTTCATATTAGCTAGTTTTAATTGTTAAACTTAATAATAACTGCATTATTAATAAATTGTTTTATAACTTTGAAAATCACTGAACAAATGTAATACATTGTTGCCTATGAAACAAATTCCCGAATCAGAACTCATTATCAATAGCGATGGCAGCATATTTCACCTGCAACTTAAGCCGGGTCAGTTAGCCGATGATGTTATTTTGGTGGGCGATCAGGCGCGCGTTGCTACCATTTCGAAGCATTTCGAAATAATCGAATTATGTGTGCAAAACCGCGAGTTTATAACCCACACAGGCTATTATCACGGCAAGCGGATGTCGGTAATTTCGTCAGGTATTGGTACCGATAATATCGACATAGTAATTAATGAGCTTGATGCTCTGGTAAATATCGACTTTGAAACACGTACCGAAAAATCGGAAAAGCGCAGTCTCAACCTTATAAGGATAGGCACCTCAGGCGGATTGCAGCCCTATCTTTCGGCTGGCGATTACCTGCTTAGCGAAAAAGCCATCGGGTTCGATGGATTGCTGTATTTTTACCAAAACTCATCTGAAGTTCGAAATATCGAATTCGAAAATTCTTTAGTTTCTCATCTTCAATATCATCCTTATTTGCCGCGACCCTATGTGGTTGACGCACACCCGCAATTGATACAGCGACTTGGCGACGAATTTATTCGAGGTGTTACTATTTCGGCTCCGGGTTTTTATGGCCCACAGGGTCGCGAATTGCGACTGCCGGTGCACGATACACATATCAACGAAAAAATTGCCGATTTCAGGTGTGGTAGCATGGCTATAACCAATTACGAAATGGAGAGCTCGGCTATTTACGGCTTGGGTAATATGTTGGGGCATAAAGCCGTAACAGTGTGTCTTATTATTGCCAACCGTGCAAACAAAACTGCACTTACCAACTATAAACCCCGTATGGAGGAGTTAATTGAACTGGTTCTTGGGCGATTGGCAGCGCATTAATAATCGGCTACAGGTTCAGAATAACTAATTAATAACAAATGCTACAATTGTGCCCACTTTGTGCAAGTAGTTCACACGAATTTTTTAACCATAGAAACATACCGTATTATCAATGCGATGTGTGCAAGGGAATTTTTGTTAAGAAAAGTCATTTGCCTTCAAAGAATAAAGAGATTGAACGTTACCTACAACACAACAACGATGTAAATGACCCGTTGTATCAACAATTTGTGTTGCCATTGGTTAATGCAGTAATATCCGACTTTTCTCCAAAACATAAGGGACTTGATTTTGGAGCCGGAACAGGACCGGTTGTTAGCAAAATGTTACACGACCTTTCGTATGATATTGTGCTGTACGATCCCTTTTTTCACAACCATCAACAGCTGCTCTTGCTTAAATACGATTATATTGTGGCTTGCGAAGTAATCGAACATTTTCATAATCCGTCGGCTGAATTCAGCTTGTTAAAAGCCTTGATGAAACCGGGTGCAATACTCTATTGCATGACAAGTCTTTATAATGAGAGCATCGACTTTGCTAGCTGGTACTACAAAAACGACCATACTCATGTGTTTATCTATCACGCCAAATCCATCGAATATATTTCAACCAGGTACGGGTTTTCCGACTTTCGGATAAGCAATAATATGATTCGGTTCATCAATCAGTAATAAACAAAAAGCAGGCAATGTTATTGGTTGTTACATTTTCGATTTGGGCTTCACTTGTATTCCCACCGAAAGAATAAACGGTTGATAATTAAAAGGAACAGCGCCGAAAGGGAGCGAGAATCCTGTCTGTATCACCATTTTTACCGCAGAAGAACCCAGCTTCAGGCTAACAACGGGCTCCCAAAAACTACCCCAGGCATCAGTGTCGTTTTGCCAAACATACAAACCGGCAATGCGAATGCTTAATGCCAGTTCGGCATAAGTACTTCTAAAAGCCAGCGATGGTTGAACATATGCGCGCGTGAGCATCACGTTGCTGAACGACTGAAATACCCCCGATGCATGATAGGCATTTATACGTCCAAATCCAGCACCTGTAATGCATTCAGCAACTCCATATTTGCCCATCGGAATATAGTAGCCGCCACCCATTTCGCCAAATACATGACGATGATAATTATTCGTTTCATCCGATTTGTCGCTCATAATACTGGCATTGGCAACAAGCATCCAGCGCTTGCTAACTGCATATGCCGACTGAACATCAAAACCTGAGATACCAAGATGCCCCGAGGCCTGAAACTCGCCTTTCTCCGAAAAACACGGATTGTTTACTACATTGGGCACATAGGCCGGAGCACATGAGAAATAAAAGACCATGGGCAAAATCAAGACTAACAGTATGCATTTTTTTGTTATGATTTTCATGCTTTAGTTGTTCGATTGGTGATAATTAATTACAAAGATAGGCCATTATGAAACTTCGCTGAATCATACATTCTTTTTTGCTGCCCTGTTGCCCTGAAAATATTAGCAATGCTATTGGTAAAATGTTTATAAAATAAAGTCCATAGCTTGTATTATCACAGGCAAAACCCTAACTTTGTGTCAAGAGTTTTATTATGGATAATTTTATTGTATCGGCCCGTAAATATCGCCCCGATAATTTTATGTCGGTGGTTGGGCAAGATAGCATTACACGCACGCTGAAGAGTGCCATTAAAAGCAAACAATTGGCTCAGGCATACCTGTTTTGCGGTCCGCGAGGTGTTGGAAAAACCACTTGTGCACGCATATTTGCAAAAACCATCAACTGCTTTAATATTACGCCCGATTTTGAAGCCTGTAACCAATGCGAATCGTGTAAAACATTCAACGAGTCGAGATCTCTCAATATTCACGAGCTCGATGCTGCCTCGAACAACTCGGTTGACGACATCCGCAATTTAATCGATCAGGTGCGCATACATCCCCGTATTGGCAAATACAGCATCTACATAATCGACGAGGTGCACATGTTGTCGACACCTGCGTTTAATGCATTTTTGAAAACACTTGAAGAACCGCCATCGCATGTGGTGTTTATTTTAGCTACAACCGAGAAGCATAAAATTATTCCAACCATATTATCGCGATGCCAAATTTTCGATTTCAATCGCATAGGTATTCACGATATTTCGGAACGCCTTAGGTTTGTTGCGCAAAGCGAAAACATAGAAGCCGAAAACGATGCGCTAAGTATTATTGCCCAAAAGGCCGATGGGGCAATGCGCGATGCCTTGTCGATATTCGATCAGATTGTGAGTTTTTCGGGTAACCGAATTACTTATCAAACCACTATCGACAATTTGAATGTGCTCGACTACGATTACTATTTCAGAGTAAGCACTGCATTGCTGGCGGGTAATTATTCAGAATCATTGCTTATATTCGACGAAGTACTGGTAAACGGTTTCGATGGTAGTATATTTATTGGTGGATTGGCAGCTCACTTCCGCAATTTATTGATGTGTAAGGATCCCGGCACCGTGAAATTACTCGAGGTAGGAGAGAACATACAAAAGAAATATCACGAGTTTGCCCAATATTGCGATGTACTGTTCTTGCTAAAGTCCATTGAATTGTCGAATGAAGCTGATTTTAAACTTAAAACTGCCCGCAACAAACGACTTACTGTTGAGTTGGTATTGCTGAAACTGTCTCACCTCGGAAAGCCGTTTAGTGCCGAGCGTCAGGCTGCTCAGCAAGCATCGGAACCCGCTTCGGGATATTCAAAGAATGATGCAGTCAATAAGACTCAGCCACAAACAACTTCTTTGCCCAAAACTGATTTACCCGAAGCCAAGCCTAAGCCCGAAGCGGCTGGTGCCGATAATAAGCCTGCAGAATCTACACAGGCAATAACCAATAACGCAGGCAACAACTCCGCTGTGAATGAAATTAACGACAGCCCTGCAAAACAGCCTACTGCACACACAGAAGTTGCGGCCTCCCACATAGCCAAGCCTACAATAGATGATACAAAGACAAACACCCCGACTCCATCGCCGGTTATTCCCTCGTTTTCGATAAAAAAAATGACTCAGAATATGACATCCGGTGAGGCAAAAACATCTGCACAGGTGCAACAATCTATTGACCAAGAGCAGTTTGGTGATGACGAGTTCGACACCGAGAAACTGAGTCTTGTATGGCTGAACTTTTCCGAAAACATCAGCGATAAACCTCGATTGTATCAGCTGTTTCACAATACAGTTCCACAGATAAACGGATTTCCCGAAATAAGTCTTAGTCTTCAAAACAAAAATCTTCTCGATTTGGTTGAGTCGATTATGCCCGAGTTGTTGTTCTACTTAAAGAAAAATCTGAATAACAACAATGTTAAGATTCGGTTGGAACTTGCTCAAACCGAAGAAAAAACCGATAAAAGTTTATATACCGACGAAGAAAAGTTAGTATATATGCTCGAAAAGAATCCAAAAATTGACAACCTGATACAACAACTCGACCTGAATTTATAAGTTAAAATCTTTAAACTTCAGTTTATTGACTTCGGCAAGCGTTGTAGAGCGCATATGCTTCACGAATTCTTGTGTAATACTACCGGCAATACGTTCGAGAAGGCACTGCCCCATTACACATTCGTGTTGCTCGAGCGGACAGGAATAAATATTCAAATGTCCTTCGATAGCTTCGTAAATATCGAGCAGTGTGATTTCTTCGGGAGCTTTGTTCAACACGAATCCACCTGCAGGCCCACGAGTCGATTTTAATAAACCCGATTTAACAAGTCGTTGCATTACCTTGGCAATGTGGTGTTTGCTCGATCCGGTAATTTCTGCAATATGCGTTGCATTTAGTGGCCGTTTTGCACGTGCTGTTAGTGCCATGCTATGTAGTCCTATGCCAACAGCTTCTGATATAGCAATAATTTTCGACATGGGCTAAAACAGCATTTCCTGTATTTCGACACCCTCGAGTTGCGACAATTTATTTCGGAATAATCGCTTCTGTTCTTCGTCGCCCGTGATATCAACTATTATGACACCCCCATCGGTTTCTTCGGTATTAATGCCCAATCGTGTGCGAACTATGCAACCAAAACCGCTCATTATTTTCTGCACTTCGTTATAGGCATTCCCGGGTTTCCCGATATATATTCCTATTATTTCGAATTGATGCTGCATGTAATTATTTATTAAATTTCATAAGTTTTACATCGATACCTCCAATTTCGGCAAGTGCCGATATCAGCGCGTTGTTTTCGCTGTCGCTGCCTTTCAATTCAAGAATAATCAATCCGTTTCGGCTGCACTTACTTTCGTTCACTTCATGAAAACCCAATCGTGTGCGAATAATACTGCGATGTGCCGAAAGGGCTTGCTGTGTTTTTCCCGCTTCTTTAATGCGGTCTTTTACAAATATTCCAACTATTAACATAGTGAACTGTATTAATATTGTTAAAAATAAATATCTCGTTTCCCATTCTTTATTTGCTGCAAACGATTTTTTAAATCATCGAGGTTGCGGTAACCTTCTAATTTCTGCAACTCTTCGTCGATTAGTTTCCATCCTTTTTCTTTTACCTCGGGCTTGGCATAATCGCATAAATATTCAGCCAGGGTGAGCATAGCATTGGGGGTGCAATACCTTTTTATGAACCCCGGTACGCTAAACTCCATGAAGTGCTCTCCTGTCCGTCCTTTTCGGTAACAAGCAGTGCAAAACGATGGCAGGTACTTTTTGTCGATAAGCTCATCGATTATTTCTCCCAGCGAACGGGTGTCGTTTATGGTAAACTGTTCTTTGTTCAAATCCTGCACTTCGTTCAAACTTTGAGAATATCCTCCCAGTTCCAGTTTTGTGCCTCCGTCAATTTGCGACACACCAAAGCTAATCACCTCATCGCGCACGCTTGCCGATTCGCGGGCCGTAAGAATAAGCCCTGTGTAGGGAACAGCCAGTCGCAAAATGGCAATAATTCTCACAAATACATCGTCTTCAACAATATATGCAGGGTCGAGATCGAGTCCCAGTGCCGATTTGATGCGTGGGAAAGATATAGTATGTGGCCCTACATGATAACATGCTTCTAAATGGTTGGTGTGCCGTACCAATGCCATCACCTCAAAACGCCAGTCGTGTAAACCAAACAAGGCACCTATACCCACATCGTCAACACCGGCTTCCTGAGCACGGTCGAGACCGGTTAAGCGATAGTTGTAGTTGCTCTTCGGACCACTTGGATGATACTTTTTATATGCTTCGGGATGGTATGTCTCCTGAAATATCTGGTATGTACCAATGCCGGCCTCATGAACAGTGCGAAATCCCTCGATTTCGAGCGGAGCGGCATTGATATTTACCCGGCGTATTTCTCCGTTTCCTTTTTTTACGCTGTATGCAATTTTCACGGTGTGGGCAATGTATTCGGGCGTATAATGCGGATGCTCGCCATACACAAGAATCAAGCGTTTTTGCCCATTGTCTTCGAGGGCTTCGATTTCTTTTACCAATTCGTCGTCGGTAAGGGTGCGACGTACTGCGTCTTTGTTGCTGGCCTTAAAACCACAATAGCGGCAGTTGTTTATACACTTATTACCTATATACAAGGGAGCAAACAAAACGATGCGGTTTCCATAAACCTTCTCTTTGAGCGCTCGGGCACCGTTTTTAATTTCGTCGATTAACATCCTGTCGTTGGCGTTAATCAAAACTGCCGTTTCTTCTAAATTCAGCCTTTCTTTGTTCAACGACTTGGTAATTATTTCGCGAACTCTCTCAGGTGATGGATTTTTGGTGATTTCGAGAAACCTCTCAATTTCTTCAACATCAATAAAAGGCTGCATCCTTTTGTCGGGAATGTTGTACTCTTGTGGTTTGAATATCATAACAGAATAATTAAAGTACAGAAATACTGAATATTTCAAAAAAAGAAACTGCCCTTAAGCAGTTTCTTGAATGTTTTTTATAAACAAATTACTCTGGTGCTCTCATCGACATGATGTCGCGGTCGAACATATACAGGCTTCCGGCACCTTTGCCCAACAAGCTTAAGCGGTCGAGTATGTTGCCAACGCTGGTTTCTTCTTCAATTTGTTCGGTTACAAACCATTGAATCCAGTTTTGGGTAGCATAATCATTCTCTTTAACAGCCAGTTCCAGAATTTTATGAATATTTTCTGAAATATATTTTTCGTGTTCAAGAACTTCTTCAAAAAGCACATGAACATCTGCCCAGTTTTCGGGAGCTTTGTCAATGGCCGGTATTACTGCTTTGCCACCTCTTTCGTTTATGTAACCGATAAACTTAAGCATGTGCATTTTTTCTTCCTCGGCCTGAGCATACAGCCATTGGGCAACTCCGTTTAATTTGTTGGTTTCGGCCCATACTGCCATCGATAAATATAAAAACGAGGAATATCCTTCTTTTTCAACCTGTTCGTTCAGGATTTTTTCAACTTTTGGTTTCAACATTTTGTTTAAATTTTTGTGGTTAATACTATATAACAAACTTAGTGCTTTATTGTTCAATCCCAATACAGCATGTGCGTAAGATTTTTGTATTTTTACCTGACGAAAAGCTTAGAATTATGAATAAAACAAAAATATCGCGTTTGCAAGAGGTGTTCGAAATTCTCGAAAACACACAAGTGTGTACATTAGCCATGATTGATGGGGAAGAACCGTATGCTGTTCCCATGAATTTTGGTGTAGACAATGGCTATATATATTTTCATGGGGCTCCTTTTGGAAGAAAAATCGATATCTTACAACGAAATCCGTTGGTTACTGCTGTTTTTTATTCCGATGCATTGTTACATGTGAGGCACGAACAAGTGGCTTGCAGTTACTCGATGAAATATAAGTCGGTAATAGTAAATGGAAACATTCAATTTGTTGATGACCCCGACGAGAAGCAAGGTGCACTGAATTCGGTAATGAAGAAATTTTCTGACCGAGGTAGTTTTAAATACAATGCACCGGCCTTACACAATGTAAATGTGTTTAAACTGAAAATTGAAAACTTCACTGCGTTTAAGCGAGGCTATTGAAACGATGTTACGACTCAAAAAAAACGATCAAACAATAAAACAATTTCCGATTGTTACATGATTTGCCAATTAGATAGTATTGATACATCATTGATAACACAAAAACAGCTAACACGAAACACAATAGATGATGCAAACAAAAAATATCATTTCATTTCTGAACGAATTACAACAACACAATAACCGAGACTGGTTAAAGCAAAACGATTCGCAGTATAAAAATGCCCTTTCCGATTTTGCTGTATTGGTAAACGAACTCATTGTGCGCATTGCCTCATTCGACGAAAGCATTGGCTCTCCCGATGCACGCGACTGTATCTTCAGGATACATCGGGATGTTCGGTTTTCTGCCAACAAAGATCCATATAAAACACATTTTGGTGCCTACATTGCCAGAGGAGGGCGTAAAAGTATATATGCAGGCTACTATTTGCATTTTCAGCCGGCATCATCATTTGCGGGTGGTGGTATTTATATGCCTGAACCCCATATTCTTAAAGCTATTCGCACCGAAATTTATTATAATGCAGAGGCATTTAAAGCAATAATCGACAGCAGTCAGTTCAAAAAATACTTCAACGGAATATATGGCGAAAGACTGAAAACATGTCCCAAAGGTTTTGATAAGGATTTTCGCGATGTAGCACTATTGACTTATAAAGATTACGCTGTAGTTTGTCAGTTATCCGATCGCGAAGTATTGTCTGACGATATTATTAATCGAATTACCCAGATTTATAAGGCACAACATAGTTTTAATGCATATCTGAATGCAGCCATCAGTAATGCTTAGCTTTTTGTTATTATCAATGAGCCAGCAATCTCACTTACGAGGTTCTTCGTCCCACTTTTTCAGATGTTCATCAAGAATTTCGAACAGTGTTTCTGACCGTAGTGGTTTGCAGATGTAGTCGTCGAAACCCATTCGCATGTATTTCGAGCGATCGGTAGGAAGGGCATGGGCAGTTTGAGCTATTACAGACGCCGTAGCTTTCATTTCCTTTAGTTTAGTGAGTGTGTATAAACCGTCACCGTTTGGCATTTGTATGTCGAGCATTATCAGGTCGATATTGGGCTGTTTGCGGCAAATCGATAGCACTTCGTTGCCACTGCGAGCTTCAACAATATTAACGCCTGTTACTTGAAGGAGCGAGCGATAGTAAAACAACACATCATCAACATCATCGGCCACCAGGATGGTTTTCCCTTTAAACTGGTTTCGGTATTTGCTGAGTTGCAACATGGTAATTCAAAAATATATTATCTTAAAACTCTCACATACAAAGTTAGAAATGTTTTCCATAAATTATTGGGTCTATTGCCTTTTTGTTTCTATAATTTTTGATTTCTTTTTCGATGAATTAATAAAGCATTGAAAATAAATAATTTGGTATTTTGAAAATCATTGCATTATATTCGCATCAAAATGAACCTGAGTAATAGAAAATTGTTAGCTTAAAAATTTTACTATGTCGCACAAAACTATATTTCCGGTAAGCATTGAGCCCGAGTTGTTCGACGATTATTACCGGCAATATACCCAAAATCCCGAAAGTGTTTCTGAAACCTGGCGTAACTTTTTCGATGGATTTGATTTTGCCACCAGAACACAATCGTTGTTGCTTGAATCGAATGGGGTAACAAAAGAGTTTAACGTAGTATCTCTTATCGACGATTACCGCAAACGAGGTCACTTGTTTACGCAAACCAATCCGGTACGCACTCCTCGTAGTTTCACCCCAACGCTTCATCACAGCAATTTCGGTCTCAGCGACGACGATCTAAGTTCCGAATTCGAAGCCGGACATCTTCTTGGTCTTGGTAAGGCCAGTTTGAAAGATATTATTAACAAACTGAATCAAACCTATTGTCACAATATAGGTGTTGAGTTTATGTATATTCGCAATCGCGAGGTGGTGCAATGGCTTACCGATTACATGGAGACGGCATCAAATACACCGGTTTTTAACCGCAATAAAAAAGAAGAGATATATCGTGCCATCGGTAAAGCTGTCGATTTCGAACAATTCATTCATAGGCGCTTTCCGGGTCAGAAGCGGTTTTCTCTCGAAGGTTGCGAAGCAGTGGTTCCCGGCCTGCAATTTCTGATTGATGAGGCTGTGAAACTTGGTGTTGAAGAAATCGATTTGGGGATGGCGCATCGTGGTCGCCTCAATTTGCTTACTAATATTATGCAGAAGCCTTACGAGAACGTATTTCGCGAGTTTTTGGCAAAAGAATACGACGAAAACGAATTGTTGGGCGATGTAAAATACCATCTGGGATATCAGACTAGCGTGTTGCTGCAAAATAAAAGCATCGACTTGAATCTATTGCCCAATCCATCTCATCTTGAGGCAGTGGGAGGTGTGTTGCAAGGATTTGTTAGAGGCAATGCCGACCGTAAATTTGCAGGCGATTACAATCGAGTTCTACCGGTGCTCATTCACGGTGATGCTGCGGTGGCTGTTCAAGGAGTTGTGTACGAAGTTATTCAAATGTCGCAGCTCGATGGATACCAAACCGGAGGAACCATACATTTTGTAATTAATAATCAAATTGGATTTACCACCAATTATCTCGACGCACGATCGAGTATTTATTGCACCGATATAGGTAAGGTGACGCGTTCCCCTATTTTCCATGTAAATGCCGATGATCCCGAGGCGCTGGTATATGTTGTAGAGATGGCTGTGCACTATAGGAATCGCTTTCATACCGATGTGTTTATCGATGTGCTTGGATATCGCAAATATGGACATAACGAGGGCGATGAGCCACGGTTTACACAACCCGAATTGTACGATGCTATTGCTGCTCACCCGAATGTGAAAAAGATTTATGCAGCAAAACTTATTTCCGAAAATGCAATGGCAATCGATGAACTTCAACATATCGACAGTGAGTTTGAGATATTAATTGAACAAGCCTTTGAAAAAGCCGGAAATAATAGTAGTATCGAGTTTTTTAAGTTCAATTCAGGCGACGTACCAGAAACTGTTGATTTCGAAGCAGATGTTCCTGCGCTAAAACAATTGGCCGAAGCTATATTTACACTTCCCAAAAACATGGGATTCATACCCAAGGCATACAAAATTGCCGAAACAAGAATGCAACGATTGCATGATAACAATCTCGATTGGGCTATGTGCGAATTATTGGCCTATGCTCGTATAGTTAGTTACGGAAAAAATGTGCGTTTGAGTGGGCAAGATTCTATCAGAGGTACCTTTTCGCATCGTCATGCTGCTTTCTTTATCAACGATACGCGCGACCAATACTGCACGCTTTGTAATGTGTCTTCCGAAAAAGCACAATTCAGGGTGTGGAATTCACTGCTTTCGGAGTATGGAGTGCTGGGCTTTGAATATGGATATGCACTTGCCATGCGTGATGCTCTGGTGATTTGGGAAGCTCAGTTTGGCGATTTTCATAATGTGGCGCAGGTTATCATCGACCAGTACATTGTTTCGGCTGAGGCCAAATGGGGCATCAACAATGGTCTGGTAATGTATTTGCCGCATGGATACGAAGGGCAAGGGCCGGAACACAGCAGTGCACGTATCGAGCGGTTTCTGCAACTGGCGGTGAATGGTAATATTCAAATTGTACAACCTGTACATCCGGCAAATTTATACCATATATTACTACAGCAGGCAGCCAATCCGACACGTCCCTTGGTTATTTTTACACCGAAAAGTTTGCTTAGGCATCCTGCTGTAACTGCCCGAATCGAAGAACTGGTACATTCTCAATTTGCCAAAATTGTTTATCATAAACCTGTAAGCAACCATAAAGTTAAGCAACTGGTGCTGTGTAGTGGTAAAATTTATTACGACCTTATTGACAAGCAAAACTCAATTGGCGACAACAGTCGTTGTATTGTAGCTGTAGAAATGCTGCATCCTTTTCCAAAAACCGAAATAAACGCCTTAATCAAAAGTTTTTCAAATCTCCAAGAAATCTTGTGGGTTCAGGAAGAACCCTTGAACATGGGTGCCGGGTACTATGTGCACAGAGAAATGGATAAGCATGTAATGCGTGTAATAGCGCGACCGGCTAGCAGTAGCCCTGCTGTTGGTCTGATGGAACAACATACCCGTCAGCAGAAAAAACTAATTGAGAAAGTTTTTGGCAATTGCAGCTGTGTGCACCGTTACGACTTTTGCGATATGCAATGTTCTAATTTTGATAATAACAATACACATGAAGATTGAAGTTAGCATACCCTCGCCCGGCGAATCGATTGAGCAGCTCGAAATCACACAATGGCTTGTGGGCGATGGCCAAATGGTTGAAAAAGATCAGGAATTGGCTGTTCTCGAGTCGGAAAAAGCAAGTCTCAGCCTGGTTGCTCAAGCTGCGGGAAAAGTGAAAATACTGGTGCAAGCACCTTCGATGGTTAAAGTGGGTAGCATTGCATGTATTATCGACGCTGATGTAGTTGCCGAAATGCCGCTTACAAAAAAACAAGATGCTGCCAATAAGAAGCCTACCAAAACAGCAATCCATTCTGAAGCGGCAAAACTCAAGGTTTCTCCATTGGCCAAGAAGCTCGCCAATATCAACGAGATTAACATAGAAAGCATTACCCCACAAGGAAGCAGACTTACCAAAAGCGATGTAGAAAAAGCGATTACCCGAAAAAAACTCGATGAACGCGAAGAGCGTGTTCCCATGACTCAGTTACGTAAAAAGCTGAGCGAGAAATTAGTGAGTGTGCAACTCAATACAGCCATGCTTACCACTTTCAATGAATTTGATCTGCTACCGCTGCTCGAACTTCGCAAACAGTATGGCGAGCGATTCATGAAACAGTTTGGCGTGAAGCTTGGATTAATGTCGTTCTTTACAAAAGCAGCTGCACTGGCCTTGAATGAATATCGCAATGTGAATGCTTCAATCAATGGCACCGATATGGTGTTTTATCGGTATGTAGATATTGGTATTGCCGTTCAAACCGAAAAAGGACTCATGGTACCCGTGTTGCGTGATGTTCACGAAATGACATTACCCGAGATAGAACAGCAAATATATAGTATTGCCGAAAAGGCACGTCAGGCAAAAATCAGCCTCAACGAACTAACAGGCGGAACCTTTACCATTACCAATGGTGGCGTTTTTGGCTCTTTGCTGTCGACCCCTCTTATCAATCCACCGCAATCGGCCATACTGGGCATGCACACCATTCAGGAACGGCCTGTTGCCCGCAACTCACAGGTTGTGATACGTCCTATGATGTACGTAGCGCTGTCGTATGACCACCGTATTATTGATGGCCGAGACTCTGTCGGGTTTCTGAAAACGGTGAAAAACTATATCGAGAATCCTATGCAGCTGTATAATTTTGACGATATCGGCCGCTAGTTTCTCATTGAAGCATAATTCTCAACCTACAGCTTCGCTATTTTCGTTTTATTAATAAACTCAACAGCTTCGGCTGCGGCATCAATACTTGGCTTTGCACTGATTTCGGAGCCTACCGCCCGTTTCATCCATATTTGTGGAATGAGCCTTCCTTGCGAAAACATACGGGTAATTTCGCTTGCAATGTTTTTGCCTTCTATATAGCTTTCAATTTGAAATTCAATCAAATGACCTATTGGATAATTCGAAAGATACAAAGGAGCATCTATCATATGCGAATAGATGGCCAGGATGGGAGAGTCCTTCACTCCGAATACAGGTGCATAGTACTCGTTCCAAACGACAATGGCAATGTCGGTTACCGCATCTTTAAGTTGTTCGGGTGTGGCTTCAGGGTTTTCGTACATCCATTTCCAAACGCGCTGATCGACCAGACTTACACCCATAATTTCGTATACCGACCAGCAATTGTCGAGTGCAGCCAGGGCTTCAAGCTCTTCTTTTTCTGTGTTAATGTTCACTCCAAGTAGTTCGAGGTCTTTTGCCTGGAACAAAAATGCAACAGCTTCGGTAAAGGCTGTGTTTGGAACCCCGCGCAGCATATAATAGGGCACATTGTGAAGTGTAATGGTTTGCTCCACACAATGTCCAAATTCGTGAATGGCTATATTGTAGCCTTTGTAATCCATCCCATCGGAACCAATTCGGGTTCGCAGACGTGCGTTAAACGTTTTGCCTTCGGCTCCCCAAGCATGGCCGGCACCGCGAGATGCATCCACTGTTATCTTCGAAGCTATCCATTCTGCAGTATTTTTATCCCAACCCAACTTTACCAAAATAATGGGTAACTCTTTTGCAAAAGCTGGTGCATCAGGGAAGCGTTTACGGGTTACGGCACTCAACTCCTCCTCGTTGATACTGCTACGGCTTTTAAATCCGTCGTACCAAATGTCGAATGGCTGAAGATTACGCCCCAGACGCGATGTTATTATAGCCGCCACGTCTTTCATTACAGGTGACGAAATATAATCAATAAACAGTTTTTCGGTTTCGTCAAGCGACAACTCCATGCTGCCATCGAAAGCACGCTGTATGTAGGTGGGGTACACAGGGTTGTACACATCCATGTCTTTCATGGCTTTGAACACATTCAGCAGGTGCCGGTATCTTTGGTCGGCCTCTCGTTCCGATGTAAAAACAGCACCGTCTTTATATACCGTATTGTCCTCCGGATTCCAAATCAGGTTATTGTTATTAATAACATCTTTAGGAATGCTTTGATTGATGATATGTAGCATTACTGTATAAATCATTTGCTGTTTTTCGAGACCTCTATCGGTATTGTAGTTCGATTTAAGTTCATCGCGAAGGCCCCAGTGACTTATCAGTTTCATGTCGGCCGGAAACAACTTCTCGTTATCTTGGTTCACCAGATTACCCATCATAATGTTGTATTGCGAGATATAAGTATCGGCATTGGTTGTGGCTACTGATGCAGCTTGTATTAATGATGCAGGAACTCGTTGAGTGAACAGGTCGCCCATGCGTGCATATGCCCATTCTTGCTCTGACCAGTTTTCGCCAAGTTGTTTTTTCTCGGCAAGTGTATAAGCCGGAAAGTTAAGAGCAGTAAAAAAAGCAATTTTATTCGCAAAGAAATCATCCGACAAGTGAGCCCCCGGCGAATAGGCTCCAAACATCTCGTCAACAGGAAGCAGTTCTCCCATATCCAGATGCAGTGGTTCCATCAGACCAATTACCATTTGATTTATGCCTCCATACAGTACTTCGAAATTGCGTTCAAGTTTTAAGAAAACAGTGTGCAACTCGGCAGTATCGCCCAAAAAACTATCGATGCAAAACGATTTGAATTCTTCGGTGCTACCATCGGCTTCCTGCCAAAGGCCGGCAATTTGTTTTACACCTTTCTCAATTCGCTGAGCATGGTCGGGGAAACTGTCGCAAAGCGCACTTATAGTTTCTTCAACGGTAGTATTATTAATAAAAACAGCAGGTATTATGTCGCTATCTTTCTTTTTACCACACGATATGGCGACTATGCCAATAATAAGAATTGCAGGAATAATATTTTTCATTAGGTTTTCTTTTTTAAGAGTACAAGGAATTAATTATATCGTCTGATGCAAAGTTTGGGATGCTTAATATCAGGTTCTTATTTTGTTGCATTGCTCTTTTCGCAGCAAACACGGCTCCTTTGTTGCGTGCCCAACTGCGGCGACTGATGCCGTTGTTAACATCCCAGAAAAGCATTCTTTCGAGTCTTCGTTCCGAGTCTTCGCTGCCATCGAGCACCATTCCGAACCCCCCGTTAACAACTTCTCCCCAGCCAACACCTCCTCCGTTATGTATCGACACCCAGGTTGCCCCCCTAAACGAATCGCCAATTACATTCTGTATTGCCATATCGGCAGTGAACTGGCTGCCATCGTATATGTTTGATGTTTCGCGGTAAGGCGAGTCGGTGCCCGACACATCGTGGTGATCGCGCCCCAGCACAATGGGAGCCGAAATTCTGCCCTCTTTAATGGCTTTGTTAAATTCTTTGGCAATTTCGATACGTCCTGTGGCATCGGCATACAGAATGCGCGCCTGCGAGCCTACTACAAGTGCGTTTTTCTTGGCTTCCGATATCCATTTTATGTTATCGCGCATTTGTTGCGATATTTCTTCGGGTGACTCGGCTGCCAAACGTGTCAACACTTCAAGGGCAATGTTGTCGGTAGTATCGAGGTCTTCGGGTTTCGACGAGCAGCACACCCATCTGAAAGGCCCAAAACCAAAGTCGAAGCACATGGGACCCATAATATCCTGAACATAGGAGGGGTAGCGAAACGATATGCCATCGGCAGCCATAATATCGGCACCAGCGCGCGAACTTTCGAGCAGGAAGGCATTGCCATAGTCGAAAAAGTACATACCCCGGCTGCACAAAGTGTTAATTGCTATTACTTGCCGGCACAGGCTTTCGTGAACTGTTTTGCGAAAAAGTTCAGGTTCTTGAGCCATCATACGATTGGCTTCTTCGAGGTTTATCCCGGCAGGGTAGTAACCCCCTGCCCATGGGTTATGCAACGAGGTTTGGTCGGAGCCCAGATCAACTTTTATGTTGCGTTCGGCCAGGCGTTCCCACAAATCAACCACATTGCCCAAATATGCGATTGAACGGGGTTCTTTTCTAGCTACATATCTGAGAGCAGTGTCAATGGCAGTGTCAACATCATCGCTCAGTTCATCCACCCAGCCTTGTTGATGACGCTTGTGTGCAGCTTTCGGGTTTATTTCTGCAGTAATGCTAACCACACCGGCAATATTACCGGCTTTTGGTTGAGCACCACTCATGCCGCCAAGGCCCGAAGTAACAAAGAGTTTTCCTTCGATGCCTTCGCCCGGTTTGGCAATTTTGCGACCTGCATTCAATACAGTAATGGTTGTGCCATGAACAATTCCCTGAGGCCCTATGTACATATAGGAACCGGCTGTCATTTGTCCGTATTGTGTAACGCCCAGTGCATTATAGCGTTCCCAGTCGTCGGGTTTCGAGTAGTTGGGTATCATCATACCATTGGTAACCACGCAGCGGGGTGCATCTTTGTGCGAAGGGAACAGCCCCATGGGGTGGCCCGAATACATAACCAGAGTTTGCTCATCGGTCATGGTGGCCAAATATTGCATGCTAAGCCTGTATTGTGCCCAGTTTTGAAAAACAGCTCCATTGCCTCCGTAGGTTATCAGTTCTTCGGGGTGCTGTGCCACCGCATTATCGAGGTTGTTGCTTATCATCAGCATGATAGCAGCTGCCTGTTGCGAACGATGTGGAAACCACGAAATATCGCGGGCATAAATTTCGTAATCGGGCATAAAACGATACATATAAATACGTCCGTAAGTGTCGAGTTCTGCTTTGAATTCGGAGGCAAGAATTGGGTGCCACTCGGGTTTAAAATAGCGCAAGGCGTTTCTTATAGCCAACTTCTTTTCTTCTGCACTTAGTATGTCTTTTCGTTTTGGGGCATGATTCAATGCCTGATTTATGTCTCGTTTGGTAGGGAGCTCCTGCGGAATCCCTTCTAAAATCATTTGTTGAAATTGCTCTTTCGTTATCATAGTAATTCCGTATTAACAAGGTAAAAATAAAAAAACCTGCGCACATGGCACAGGTTTCTTATCAATGTTTTTAAGATTATTTTCGTTCGAAGGTCACGGTGCGAGTAAGGTTGGCCTGTTCATCGTCGTCGAAATAGGTCATTTCGATAGCCATTTCCTTATAATATAGCTTCAGAATTAAGTATTCTTCCCAGGCTTCCCAGTTTAAATCTTCATCTTTTGTTCTGATTTTGATGTTTTCTCCATTATTGGTTAACTCCCATTCGGCATCAACAGAAATACGCATGTTGAAAAAAAGTACACTAAAACTTCCTGTGCCATCGGAATTGAAAGTGTATTCGGGACTGAATGATGAAATGTCCTGAATGGTTCCATTGACCAAAACTTCTTTAACTACCCAGTCGCCGGTAATACGGTTGGTTTTTGAACGCAGGCTAATCGATGGTCCATCCTCGTAAGGTTGGCACGATGAGAAAACAAAAGCAAATACTGCAATTGTAAAACTTAAAATAGCGGCTTTTTTCATAAGATTTTTCATTTGGTTATTGTTTAATAAAACGCTTCTCTATACTTGATTGATTACGCAATAAGTCATTTTTTTCGAGTACAAGCCACATCTCCTTACTCGTTAAACGCTTGATGTAGTAATGTGATACAAGGGTGTCGCCTTCGATTGTGTAATTCAGGTATTGACTTTCGGAATTATAGTTCCAGCACCCCGAGCGGGTATAGGCAAGGTTTCCGTTTCTTCGGGTTTCAATTTGAAAAGACCCATCGCCTGCGAAAACTAAATAATTAGAGGCTTCTTCATTTTTAATAGAATCGTTGCACAAGTCGTTAATCATTACCTTATTTAACTCCCAGGTGCCTTCGATACGCGCTTCAGCCGATTTAAAACTGATATATGAACCCTCTTCGAAACTGGTGCACGATGTAATTAGATGTATTGCTGCAATCGTAAATAATCCATATCTAAATAGTTTCATGCTTGGTTTTGAATGGTTATCAAATGCAAATATAATGGAATTATGCGAAAAAACAAAATCCCGCATTTCACGGGATTTTGCAACATTATATTTATGGCTTATTATTGAACCGATATTTTTCTGATACCGCTTCTGTCGCCGGCTTCAAAACGGAGCACATACAGACCCGGTTTCAGGCTGCTGATGTCAAACATAGAGAACTTTTGTTGCGGCGCAAATTGCATAACAATTTTTCCATCGGTACTTATAATGCTTACAGCATCGATGTTTTCGTCGGCACTAAGAAATAATACATCGCTTGCAGGATTTGGATAGAGACTAACGGCTTCACTGAAATTCATATCGATAGATGTAGAAACCACAATGTCGGCAGGAATTCGATAATTCAGCGTTGATTTTCCAAATGAGTACAGCATTACGCCGGTAACATCGTAGTATGTGTTAACCACTTCCTGAAAAGTGAAGGCACCGTTGTCTTTACATACTACGGTATCGTTGTCCTGAGCTACTTTCCATTCTCCGAATCCGTTTCGCAAGGCGGTGCATTTGGCATTTACTACCTTTACCAATACGCTTTCGTACATTTCGGTATTTGCTTCGGCAGCGCTTACAATCACCGGTGCAGGAACGGCTTCACCTATCTCAGTAACCTGATAATAAGTGATATTGGTCATTTCGGTCATGGTGAAGTACTCGGTGATTTTTCCGGTAATCATTACTTTATCGCCAATTGCAGGTGTGCGTGTTAAATCATAAATGTATAATCCTGTCCATGCACCATCGCCATCCTGAACAAAGTACCCGTCGCCATAGGGAAATCCATTGAACGATGCGGTAACCACACCATGAACGGTAACTGTCTGGTTTAGGTATGGTGAGTCGCCGCTTGCATCGGTGGTGTACTGAATATCGTAAATAGGAGTGATGTCGGGACCGCTCAGGTTTACTGTAATATTTACCGAAGCAATAACTGCAGGGCTAATATTAACATTGTCCATATCGACCAGCTGTGCGTTTATAGTATGTTCACCGTCTGTTAAGCCTGTAATCGAACCCGTGGAAGTAGTTGTGTAATTCTTTTCTCCTTCGTTGAGCCAATATGCTATTTTTCCATCGCTGCCCAGTGTGAAATTGGTTACCTGAAAGCTAATTGCAACCGCTGCCGAATAAATAGTTGCTCCATTTGTCGGACTGCTTATTGCCAATAAAGGGTTTGCATTAACACCGAGGTCTTCAACGTCGTTGGCATCGCGCGGTAGAATTTTCCATTCGCTGAAAGCATAATCGAGAACACCCTGTACACGGTAATTATTACCCGGTGTGGGGTCATAATCGTACAAAAGGTCATCAACCAGAATTACTCCGCTGCCATCGTTCACCGGCCATTGTCCAAAATTATCAGGTGCAGTTGAATTAACTCCTGTAACCTGAATTAGAACACCTTCATACATTTCGCTGCCGGCGTTACCAGTGCTTACTATTGTGGCATCGGCTATGAGGTTTCCGCTATTTATTAACATGTAACTTGCATTGGTTATTTCGGTAAGATTAAAGTATTCGGTAACCGTTCCGCTAACCCATACCGAGTCGCCAATAGCGGGGCTGGGTGAACTGGTATAGTACACATAAATACCATTCCAGGCACCTGCGCCATCTTGCAACCAGAATTTATCACCGTTTTTGGCAACAACCACACCGCGGGTAGTAATGCTTTGGTCTTTCAGGGGAGAATCGCCCGAAGGATCGGTGGTGTACTGTATGCTGTAGATGGTATTATATGCCGGAACGCTCATGTCGATAGTGAAACTAACCTGTGCAGTAACTTGTGGGTCAAGCGGGTTGTTGTCCATGTCGACCAATTCGAGTGTAACCACATGTGTTGTTTCTTCCAAATCGTTAAACGAAATGGGACTTGTAGTAGTGTAAGCAGCTGCACCACCGTCGAGAGAGTATTTTACACGACCTTCGGTTCCCATATTAAAATTATACACCGTAAATACAACGTTGGGGTCAGTGGTTTGAATGGTACTGTTGTTTAATGGGCTATTGATGACAAGGTAAGGGTCGGTTGTAGCAAACTGTGTCCACGAAATATCATCGATTGTTACCTGACTGTTGTTTTCGCTGCTTCCTACACATTTTATCATTATTGTAAAGCTGCCTGCAATGTTAATATTATTTACTTCGAAAACATGAATGGTTTCATCGGCTCCGCTACCAGTGCCAAATTGTTGTGAGGTTGCTACCAGGTCTCCGTTTATGTACAGTTCAAGCTGACGTGTAGTGGCTCCGGTAAAAGCCTTGCGCATGTTCATGGTAAAACTGCTAATACCTCCGGGTATGGGGCCCGATTCCAGTTTACTGTCGGAAGCACGGCGAAGCATAAGTCCATTACCGTTAATAGGGTAGTCGCCTTCGTTACGCGAATGATTGAAATACCATGTAATATTATTGTTTCCAACAAACGATCCGTCGGTATAACTGGCTGTAGCCGTAGAATTGTCGAAAGGCTCCATGCCGCCGGGCATCAGTTCTATGCAGGTAAAATTCACTTCATCGAACACCGGTGGCGACAACGGATTGTTGCTCATATCAACCAGTTCGAGTCGAACCATGTGCGGAGCTATTGAAAGATCGCTAAGCAAAATAGCATTGGTGGTATTGTGATACGAAACACTACCTCCGTCTACACTGTAGGCTATGTATCCATCTTCGCCCAGTTCAAAATTGGCAACTGCAAATTCAACCGATACACTGTTTCCGTTGATTTGCTGATTTTCGCTTGGGCTGGTAATCGCAATTCCGGGATCGGTATTGGGTATTTCGTAGAATATTGTGAGTGAAGCCATTACCTCGGGGTCGAGAGCTACATCCGACATATCGGTAAGTTTTAGCACAGCTATATTTTCACCTTCGATAAGACCCGTGATTGTGATAGGCGAAGTGGTTGTGTACGATACTTCTCCATCGTTGAAGCTATATGCAATTTTTCCGTCAACACCGGGTTCAAAGTTGGCCACTTCGAATGCAATTTCAACCTGATTAACATTTACAACAGTGTTGTTGGCCGGTGATGTGATTGTTAGCTCGGGGCCCGGCGCCTGCCACAGCTCGAAACTGCCATTAGGAGCAATATTATCGCTTTCACCAATATTAACTACGAGATTGTCGAGAATATTGGTGGCTGTGCCCGACCAATTTGCAGCAACATCATAGAATCTGATTTCGACATAGGCAGTGGTTGATCCGGGAGGAACATCTCCGGTGAAAGTGAGTGTTTGAAACGTTGCCTGATCGACACTATATGCATTGAAGTTGTTCCAAACTATAGCGGCTCCGTCGAATCCTATTCCCATTCGTGTTCTTCCTGCAGCGTCATTGTCAAGAATATCAAGCGAAATGGAGTACTGATCTCCTTCGGGAACATTAAACTCTGACGACCTAAGGATTTGAGTGTCTTGCGACGTCCATGTAACAGCAACAGAGTAAGTGCCATCTGATACATCATCGGTATTTTGAACATAAACAAACCCGGCAGTTGTCTGAGCCCAATTGCTAAGCTCTTGCGATTGCAGCGTAACAACTGCCATCAGTAAGCATAAAACAGTTAAGATTTTTTTCATATTTCTTCGTTTTAAAATTAAAAGTTTCTTAGTAAAGAATAAATGCAAAAATACAGCTTTCACCAAAGCAAAAAACTGTATTTCATTACTATTTTATGAATATTTATTAACTAAATGTTAATGTTTGGTGGACTTAGTTTAGTCTTGAATGCCAAGAATTTCTTTGTCAACAAGTATCCTTCCGCAGAATTCGCAGGGAATAATTTTTTTACGCGATTTAATGTCGAGTTGACGTTGTGGTGGTATTTTGGCAAAACAACCGCCGCAGGCATCGCGTTCAACAATTACCACTGCAAGACCATTGCGGGCATTGTTGCGTATGCGGTAGTATGCGTTCAGGGTGCGGCTGTCAATAAACACAGCCACTTTGTCGGCTTCGGCTTTCAGTTCTTGTTCTTCTTTAAAGTTTTCTTTTACGATTTCTTCTAGTTCGCCTTTTTTCTCATCCAAATCGAGATTTCTTTCGTTGAGCAAGCCATTCGACTCGGCAATTACCATATTTTTGTTTTCGATAAGTGCGTTGTACTCGCGAATGCGCTTTTCGAACAGTTCAATTTCTAAAGTCTGAAACTCTATCTCTTTCGACAGGGCATCGTATTCACGATTGTTTCTGACATTCATCTGCTGCGATTCATATTTTTTTATGAGCGCCTGAGCATTCAGAATCTCCGTTTTTTTAACAGTTATTTGCTCATTTAGTGCTTTAATATCGGCTTCGAAATTACTGATTCGGGTTTGCAGACCGGTGATTTCATCTTCTAAGTCTTGAACTTCGAGGGGTAACTCACCATGCAACATTTTGAGTTTGTCAATTTTACTGTCGATAAGCTGCAGTTGATACAAATAGGTCAGTTTTTCTTCGATGCTAAGGGTTGCGGGGTCGTTTGCCGAAACTGTTTTTGCCATATTAAATGAATTTTATCGGATTCGTATTAATGTTTGAAAATCGGACTGCAAATTTAGGATTTATTTTTGAAATTAAATCATAAAAAATCTCTTTTGTAAATTGTTCGCTTTCGTAATGACCAATATCAATCAACCATGTGTTGTTATTACCGGTAAAATAATGGTGATAGCCAATTTCTCCAGTAATGTAGGCATCAGCACCAGACGCAATGGCTTTGTTGATAAGTGACGAGCCGCTGCCGCCGCACACTGCAATCTTTCGTATGGGCTTGTCGATAGATGGAATAGGTCCGGTTTTTATAACATCGCATCCAAAAGTATCTTTCAGCATTGCAATTAATTCGTCGGTATTGAGCTCTTTTGGCAGTATCCCTAAAGCTCCCAGCCCAAGTTTGTTATTTATGTTTTTCAGTGGAATAATGTCGTAAGCCACTTCTTCGTATGGATGAGCCGATATCATTGCGCCAATTACACGACTAATACCAGCATCTTCAACAATGGTTTCGATGCGTATTTCGGGTTCACTATGCAGTTGTCCGATTTCCCCGCTGAAAGGTTTTGCTGTTTCGCCGGCTCGGTAAGTTCCTGTGCCGCTCAAATTGAAGCTGCAGCAGTCGTAATTTCCAATACTTCCTCCTCCGGCATGGAACATGGCCATGCGCACTTGTTCGGCATGCGAATGTGGCGCATAACATATCAGTTTGTTCAGCCCTGAATTAACCGGAGACAAACAACTTATTTGTTGCAGCCCCAGTTTTTCTGCCATTTTATAACTTACTCCGCCAATTACCATGTCGAAATTGGTGTGTGCGGCATATATCGCCAAATTGTGTTGTATGGCAAATATCACGCATTGTTCAGCGTAACTTGATCCGGTAAGCCTATGCAGGGGTTTAAAGATAACCGGGTGATGAGCAATAATCAGATTTGACTGCGTGTCAACGGCTTCGTATAGAACCTCAAGAGTGATATCGGTGCATAGCAAAACGCCTGTAACCGCATCGTTTTTATTTCCGGTGAGCAATCCGCAGTTGTCGTAACTCTCCTGATAATTAAGTGGGGCAAAGTCTTCGAGTAGTTTGATTACTTCAGCTGTATTCATATTATGGTATGGTAATTTTATAACGAGTCGCGTACTTCGCTAAGAATTGATTTAATTTCTTTCAGTTTTTGTACAATTTCGAAGTTGCGGTCAAGGTCTTCTCTGTTTTCTTTTAGCTTTTTACGCGCACCGGCCAGGGTCATGCCTCTTTCTTTTACCAAATGATAAATCAAATGCAAATTGTCGATGTCTTTTTTAGTGAAAAGTCGGTTCCCTTTCTTGTTCTTATAAGGCTTCAGAATGTCGAACTGGTTTTCCCAATAACGTATCAGAGAGGCGTTTACCTTGAACATGTCGGCAACCTCGCTTATTGAATAGTAAATCTTTTCGATTTCTTTTTCTTTGTATGGCATGGCTATAAAATTTCTGTATCAAAAATGCAACTAATTTCGCAATGATGCAAAAATAATTTTCAACAAACTTGCTAATTTATACGGTATTATGAGTGTGGTTCTGTTTTAAAACTTTAAGCATTTATTTTTGTAAAATATTTTCTCGAAAACATTTGGTGAATAAAAAAATAGGTGTAATTTTGCACACCACAAGCGAGAGTAGCTCAGTTGGTAGAGCACGACCTTGCCAAGGTCGGGGTCGCGGGTTCGAGTCCCGTCTCTCGCTCTTTTTTTATGAAGTTTTTTTGAAAGGATGCCCGGATGGCGGAATAGGTAGACGCGTTGGACTTAAAATCCAATGACCAGCTACGGTCGTGCCGGTTCGATTCCGGCTTCGGGTACATATAATTAAAAAGAGGTGCAATTTGAACTTATTGCACCTCTTTTTTTATGAATATTTCGGTTAATGCACCGGGCTGAATGCATCATCCATTTTATCTTCGAAATTTAAGTTTTGCACCTTCCAGGTTTCGTTGGGTTTATACAGCACAATGATTATTTTTACGGGTTGCCGGTCGTAGCGCAACAGAAAGGTATATCGAAGGTAAGAATCGCCGGCATGTTCCAGTTTCATTAATTCGTGCCCGTAGTAATTGCCCAGCAATTTGCGCGACACGTCGAGTCTTTCTTTAATACTTTTAATGCCTTCCTGATTCGGTGCAATCAACTCATTGGTAGAGAACAGGTAGTCGATGGCTTTATTCATGTCGGTTTTAAAGGTATCGAAAAAAACATCGAGAATATCTTCGGGATTTTTCTGAGCCTGCACTTGCACAATGCCTGCAATACTAATGAAACAAATGGCAATAATCAGTTTTTTCATTGCTGTAAAGTTTTGTTGTTAATGATGTAATACTGTAACATGACTGCGAAAGTATGCAAAAAAAATGCCGTTCGGTGTAAGAACGGCAAATAAATTTTGATTTGATTTATTTCGAAAGAATAATCTGGTGTTCGTCGATGAGTTTTCGCATATTTATAAGTGCATACCTCATACGCCCAAGCGCGGTATTAATGCTTACATTGGTATGGTCGGCAATTTCTTTAAAGCTCATTCCGCCGTAATGCCTAAGTAACACCACCTGCTTCTGATCTTCGGGTAGCAGTTCTACCAGATTGCGAATGTCGCTGTTAATCTGGTCGTCGACCATGCGGTCTTCGATGTTGATGTCGGAGAATTTATGAGAGTTGAATACATCGAGTTCGTTGTCGTCGTTCGACCATGTATTTGAGTTTCGTTCTTTGCGGAAATAATCGATAGTGAGGTTGTGTGCAATGCGCACCACCCAGGGCAAAAAGCGACCCTCGTCTTTGTACCGTCCACTTTTGAGCGATTGTATCACTTTCACAAAAGTGTCCTGAAACAGGTCGTTGGCAACATCGCGGTTGCGTACCGACAGCATGAGATAGGTGAAAACTTTTGATTTGTGGCGCCTGATTAAAACCTCCATGCTACTGTTGTCGCCTTTAACAAACCTCTCTACCAGTTCTTGATCCGAAAGCTTGCGAATGTCCATCTTCGTTAGGTATTGGTTAAATGCGTAGATTTCTATTTTATAGCATGGTCTCCTTTCTTTTTATTAGTTTTGTTTTAACTCTATACGCTTTTTACTAAAAATGGTTGCGTAAAAATACACATTTTTTAATATTACAAACAATAACAAAAATCATACCTTAAAATTTTTGTTAACAAGCTATTGTTATTTGTCTTTCGATGTAAAATAATTTACTACGTCGATAATGTATTGAGCTGCAGCTTTCGATTGATTATCGACACGGAATTTGTTGCGGTTTGCAGCCTCGAAAATTATGCGGACTTCTCCGGCAAAATTCGGCCCTTTGATAATGGTGTTTTTTATATCGGAATAATTCAGTTTGAAATTATGTTTGTGCGCAGCCACCATTTGGTCGGCATCGTACGAAGCCATAGATGCAGCCTTTTCCATGCGGTTTTCTCGACTTTTTTGATCGACTAAGCTGCCAATGCCCGACATGAGTGTGGCAGTAAGACCAGCTCCGCCGTGAAATGCGCGTTGGCCGGCGGCAATGTTGGTCGAACCGAAACCTGTTTTTAAAAATACCACACAATCGTCGAGAAATATGGCTGTGTACACTTTTCCGGGGAAGCCCGGTTTAATGAATCCGTCGAGCGCAGTGAGCGGTGGATAGCTGTTTTTCTTCTCGTTCCCGGGTTTTTGTTTCGATGCCATGGTGTAAATGTATTAATATGCATCAAAAATAACTCATTTTTACATGTCGATACATTCTTGAATAAAAAAATACTTACTCGTAAATTCAACAAGCAAATGCGACAGATTTAAAGAAAACATCTTTAGGTGTCTCAAATCCTAGGTTCTTTCTTGGTCTTCTGTTAATTTTGTATTGTACATGTTTAATAAATTCGTCATCAAAGAT
>Ga0334884_1001114_pt1 | contig 42252 bp, 26 predicted proteins | sample GraSluR1_MG_7_FD_207215 | JGI IMG/M metagenome (GOLD analysis project Ga0334884, IMG submission 207215) | Sludge microbial communities from methane-producing bioreactor in Wageningen University, Netherlands - Granular Sludge_12_05 R1 | ecosystem: Engineered > Bioreactor > Anaerobic >... | reverse complement strand
AGAGTTGGACAGAAGATGGCGCAGTAGTGTCAACCGATCCAGCCTATAGCTTTACTGTGTTGGCTGACAGGAGCCTGGTTGCCAATTTTATGATTCAGTCACACACAATTACAGCAACTGCGAACCCAGCTGAGGGTGGCACCATCACAGGGGCAGGCAACTACAACCATAACTCCACGGTGAATCTGGTAGCTAGCCCAAATACTGGATACAATTTTGAGAGTTGGACAGAAGATGGCGCAGTAGTGTCAACCGATCCAGCCTATAGCTTTACTGTGTTGGCTGACAGGAGCCTGGTTGCCAATTTTATGATTCAGTCACACACAATTACAGCAACTGCGAACCCGGCTGAGGGTGGTACCATCACAGGGGCAGGCAACTACAACTATAACTCAACGGTTAATCTGGTGGCTAGCCCTAATGCAGGGTACAGTTTTGCAAACTGGACTGAGAATGGAGTTGAGGTGTCACCAAATCCAACATACAGCTTTACTGCAACAGTGGATAGGTATCTTGATGCTAATTTCTCAATTATTAATTCTATAATCATTGCCACTGTTGATAATTATAAATTCAATGTATTTCCAAATCCAGCAAGTGATATTTTAAATGTTTCATTTCTTGAAAATGATAACATTAACGATAAGATTGTAAATATTTATATGTTTAACACACTTGGGAAAACTGTAAGTGTTAATTACAAACTTTCTGCAGAGGGTGTTTTTATAGTACCCGTTTCAAATATTCCAACTGGGATCTACTTAATTGATGTTTGGGTTAACCATAAATCAATTGGAAAAGGGAGAGTAATAATCATTAAATAATTTGCAGGGCAGTTCTTTTTTGAGAATTATTGGTTCTTAGTATAGTTAATAACTAGGATGAAAGATTGATTTTGTTTTACAAATAAACAAGTTGTGGGCAAGCTGAGACGAAATCCCAAAACCATCAACTCAAATGGAAAATACATTGAAAAAAGATTATATTTGCAATAGATAAAAAAAGGTGAAATGAATAAGGTCATATTGAACATACCAGAGAACATAAACTTGAAAACATTTGATTTTTCAGTTTATGTTGCTTCAAAAATGTATGAAGATGGACTTGTTTCCGCAGGACAAGCATCTGAAATGGTTGGCATTTCGAAAAGAGCTTTTATAGAAATATTAGGCAAGTACGGAGTCTCACTATTTAGCCAATCGGTAGAAGACCTAGACAAAGACATCGCAAATGCCTAATACCACCGTAATAGCGGACACGAGCTGTTTGATTGCCCTTTCAAAAATTGAAGGAATAGAACTGCTAAAAGAATTATACCAAGAAGTTTATATCACTGAAGAAATTGCCCTTGAGTTTGGGGAGACTCTACCTGAATGGATTAGAATAGAAAGCGTTTAAAACAAGAATTATCAACAGCTACTTGACCTTTTCCTAGACTTAGGTGAAGCGTCAGCGATTGCTCTAGCCTTAGAAAAAGTAGAAGTCTTGCTAATTCTTGACGATTTAAAAGGAAGAAAAGAAGCAGAGAAATTAGGTTTTAGAATTACTGGAACTCTAGGAATTCTTTTTAAAGCAAAAAAGGAAGGGTTGATTACCGAATTGAAATCCTACATTGAAAAGTTGAAAGCTGTTGGTTTCAGGTTATCTTCAAAAATCGAAGAAGAAATCTTAAGAAAAAGTAACGAAAATTAAAGCCAGCCTGCAACAAGGGATGTAACCAACCGAGCCGTTATTTGGCGAGTCAGCAGAGCCAATCCCGACAAAAAGCATAGGGATAGGTTTGAACAGAATGGGTTAGGCGAACGGGTCGGCCCCTCACTACCGCGACTCCTGTCGTGTGGTAACGAATAAAAGTAATTGCTTGAATACCACACGATAAAATCGTGCGGCAGCAAAGGGTAAATTATTTTTGATTTATTTTATTAGTTAAAGATTGAATTTTATTGAAATGAATAACTCAAAAAATCATATTTCATCAACATCACAAAAAATTAGTTCTGATAATTTATATCATTATACTAACGAGGCTGGTTTAAAAGGAATTCTTCGAAATGGATTTAAATCATCATATTGTAAAGAATTAATAATTGGTGCTAAAAAAACAATTTATTTATCAATTCCAATGGTTTGCTTCTGTGATATTCCTTTTGAATTATCTGAAAGCCACAGAAATAATTTTAATAGTGATTATGCTATTGGGCTTTCAAAGAAATGGAAGATTATGAACAGGCTTAATTCTATTTTGTACCTAAATGAGAATTCTGTTCTATGGGATGACATTTCTGAAATTATCAATTTAATAGTTGAAATGGATAATAAAAAAACAATGGAGATTGAAAACAAATTATGTGATGGAACTTCATATTTATACAACAGTCCACCTGAAGTTGTCAAATTAAAAAAAAATCTTTTTTCTATGGTTTCTATGATGAAACCTTATATTGGTAGGAGGTATGATTCAAAAGGTAATTTTTTGTGTGATGACTACAAATTTTATGACGAACGAGAATGGAGGTTTGTTTTTGAATCATTACCAAAATATATATTAACAGAGAATAGCAATTTAGATATAATAAAAAAAGAAAATCCTATTAATGATAACTTTCTTTTATTCAACATACATGATATCAGACATATAATTGTAAGAAACAAAAGTGAAGTAAATGAAATTAAAGAAATACTAATATCAGAACAAAAAATTGGAGGAAATCCTAATGATTATAGTTTTGACATTACTTCAATAAATATCACTTCTATAAATTAAGAAAACATATGAATTAACAATAGTTTCAGATTGATGAATATATATTACGTTAAACTTAAAAACTTCCGCTAACAAGGGGTGTAACCAACCAACCGTAAAAAAGGCTGAATAATCGATACTATAAAACATATAAAAATAGTTTACAGGATATAGAAGCAAATCAAAACACCGCAAGTTAGGGGATAGGTTGCATTTTCATGCTATTTATTATCCCTAAGTTAATGGTTATTTAATGTTATTATGCCATGAAAAAGACAGTTCAGGTTTTAGCTGTAATTTTTACATTTTCCTTCAATCTGAATGGACAGGAATATTACCCTTTCCCAACCGAAAATGTATTTTGGAATGTATACTTAGAATTCAGCTTATCTGAAAGTCCAGCTGATACAGTTTTATTAAGGTACACGTTACGAGGAGATACAGCTATAAATCAAGTTACCTACAAAAAGTTATGCATTGAATCAGGAGATACCATAAACCCAATAGTTAAACCTATTGGCGGTCTGAGAGAGGAAGAAAAACAAATATTTTTTGTTGGTCAAGATTACATTGGCTATAACCACGATGAAGAATTGCTCCTATATGATTTCAGTAAAGGAATAGGCGATACAATTTTTCACGACAATTACGATACTTTCTATTCTGTTGTTGAGAATATCGATACTGTTGATATTTCAGGCGAAAACAGGAAAAGATTTAAAATAAAAACGTGTAACAATTCCTACTTTGAAGATGAAGAATACTGGATAGAAGGAATTGGAAGTATCAAGAACAGTTTATTGGGGCATATCACAATGATTCCGACCTGTTGTTATCAGTATTGGGAACATGTATGTTTTCGTGTGATTGGGGGAATAGAATATTTAAATCCCTCATTTGATGAATGTTTCCCTAGCTGCTTTTTTTCGTCAGTAGAGCCTTTGATTAATGGTTCAGAAATAAGAGTATATCCTAATCCAAGCTCTGAGAGGTTAATTATTGAGAATAATTCAACAGAAAAAGAATTGAGTGTTAAGATTTATGACCTTAATGGACGAATTATATCGAATAATTTGCTGTTTGAACAAAAAAACGAGGTTGAACTACCATTGGAAAAGGGTTTTGTTGTTGTAAAAATAACAAACCTGAAAGGTCAACTTTTAGCAAATAAAAAGATTATTATACGATAAATCAAAACCAACAAGGGCTGATGCAAATTTCATCCTTTTACTAGTGACTTTCCAGACATAGTGTGTAGCCAATCGTTTCTCTTAATCTAGTTGATAATACCGACTTAACCCTTTCCTTTTCTCGTTTTATTTTTTTCTTAACTTTACGGTTGAACACTTTAAAACCATAAGCCGTGAAAAGAGTAGCCCAGTTATTGGTTGTGTGCTTTGCAGTACAGCTAATCTCCTGCAAGCAGGTTGAACAATCACCGCAAAACCCTAGGCAGCGGATTAATTTCAATGATGATTGGAAGTTCCATTTTGGTCACGCTTCCGATCCAGCCTGCGATTTTAGCTATGGAGTTGTCAACATCTTCTCCAAGTCGGGTAAGAGCGAAGGAACAGCCATTGACCCAAAATTCGACGACAGCCAGTGGAGAACCCTTGATCTCCCGCACGATTGGGCAGTTGAACTTCCTTTTCAGAACTCACCCAACTTCGATGTGATGGCGCATGGCTATAAGCCCGTTGGCGGGCTTTTCCCCGAAACCAGCATTGGCTGGTACCGCAAGAATTTTTTGGTTGCCAGGGCCGACTCGGGCCATCGATACTCCATACAGTTCGATGGTATTTTCCGCGATGCCAACATTTGGCTCAACGGTTTTTTTCTTGGAAACAACAAGAGCGGGTACATTGGGGTTGCCTACGATATTTCCGATTATATCAGATTTGATGAGAGCAATGTGCTGGTTGTTCGGGTCGATGCCACCCAGTACGAGGGTTGGTTCTACGAGGGTGCTGGTATTTACCGCCATGTTTGGCTTAACCGTTTTGGGAATGTTCATTTTACCGATAATGGGGTATTCATCTACTCCGATGTTAGGAGGAATACTGCTACCGTTTCGATAGAAACTATGATCAGGAATCAATCTCAGGGTGAGGAACCCAATCTTACCATCCAATCATTTATTAGCGATAGGGATGGCAATAGATTGGCCGAGACCAAGGAAGCCCCCTTTGCCCTTTTCCAAAATCAGGAAAAGAATGCAAGGCAAAGTATTAGGATTAAGAATCCACGACTTTGGTCGCTGGAAGACCCATACCTGTACAGGGTAACAAGCATTATAAGACAGAATGGGGTAGAAATTGACAGGGTGGTTACCCGAACCGGAATCCGAACAGTAACCTTCGATGCTCAGAAGGGTTTTTTCCTAAACGGTAAGCACATCAAGCTGAAGGGAGTAAACTGCCATCAGGATCATGCAGGTGTTGGAAGTGCTCTACCCGATTACCTTCAGTACTACCGAATAAGGCTGCTGAAGGATTTGGGTGTTAATGCCTACCGGACCAGCCATAATGCGCCTACACCAGAACTTCTCCAAGCCTGCGATAGCCTAGGCATGCTGGTGATGAACGAAACACGTTTGCTCAATAGCAGCCCGGAGTACATGGACCAATTCGAGCGGCTTATCCTTCGCGATAGGAATCATCCCAGCGTATTCATGTGGTCAATAGGAAACGAGGAGGGTTACATACAGAGGAATAGCATTGGTAAGCGCTTGGCGCTTTCTATGCTGGCCAGGCAAAAGGAGCTCGATCCCACCCGCATCAGCACCTACGGAGCCGATCTGGGCAACGTTTTCACCGGAATAAACGAGGTGATCCCTGTTCGTGGTTTCAACTACAGGCATAGGTACATGGAGGAGTATCACAACGATCATCCCAATCAGCCAATTATTGGAACGGAGATGGGCAGCACTGTAACCACAAGGGAGATCTATGTGAAGGACACCATTCGATGCTATGTGCCCGACCAGGATATTACCTTCCCCTGGTGGGCATCGAGGGCGGAGGACTGGTGGCCACTGGCCGCCGAAAATCCTTGGATGCTTGGCGGTTTTGTATGGACAGGCTTCGACTACCGAGGTGAACCCACACCCTACCATTGGCCCAACATAAACTCGCATTTTGGCATAATGGACATGTGTGGTTTTCCCAAGAACATTTACTTCTACTACCAAAGTTGGTGGAAAAATGAGCCGGTGCTGCATATCTCGCCTCACTGGAACTGGAAGGGCAAGGAGGGAAAAGATATTGAGGTTTGGGTAAATTCCAATGCCGATAATGTGGAGCTCTTCCTAAATGGAAGGAGTATTGGTAAAAAGGATATGCCACGCAATAGCCACCTTAAATGGATTGTTCCATACGAGACTGGAACTCTATCGGCCATTGGAACCAAGGATGGCAAAGAGATTCATGCAAAGGTTGAAACCACTGAGGAGCCTATGGATGTTGTGGTTAGCCCCTATAAAACCACCATGATTGCCGATGGACGAGATGCCACCGTTATCAACTTTTCGGTGATTGACCGATTTGGGCGGGAGGTGCCCGATGCGCAGAACCTTCTGAGGTTTACCCTAACGGGTGATGCCAGAATCCTTGGCGTTGGCAATGGCGACCCCAGCAGTCACGAACCCGATATCTGCCTCAATGGGAAATGGCAACGCAGGCTGTTCAACGGGAAATGTCAGATGATTCTTCAGGCAGGGAAAACCCCGGGGATCATTAAGCTGAAAGTTGAGTCGGATGGAATAAAGTGGCCAGGGGGAACAGAGATTCATACCATTTCATCGGATGTCAGACAGGTTTATCCTAGCATCGATAGAAAAGCGCCTAAGAAGGAATTTGGTAAGATGTTGGGTGCCGATATATCGTTCCTGCCCGAGTTGGAGGAGAAGGGCATACAATTCCGAGTCGATGGGGTTGAGGGTGATGCCATTGAAATTCTTAAGGATTATGGATTTAACTACGTGCGACTGAGGATATTCAATAACCCCGAAGCCGAAAAGGGCTATTCGCCCGGCAAGGGATTCTGCGATTTGGAGCATACCAAGGCTATGGCCAAAAGGGTAAAGGATGCCGGTATGAACCTACTGCTCGATTTTCACTACAGCGATTACTGGGCCGATCCTCAGCAGCAGTATAAGCCCTCTCTTTGGAAAGATTTGGACTTCGATAACCTGAAGATTGCTTTAAAAAACTACACGAAGAGCGTTTTGCAGGAGCTAAAAGATCAGGGAACTTTACCCCAAATGGTGCAGATTGGCAACGAGATAAACCACGGGATGGTATGGCCCGATGGCCATATTGGCAACCTCGACAATTTGGCAGAGCTTATTCAAGCAGGAATCGATGGGGTTAAAGAGGTAGATCCAAACATTATCATCATGCTGCACGTTGCCCTTGGCGGTCAGAACGATGAATCCGTTTTCTGGTTCAACAACATCATGGGACGTGGAGTTGATTGCGATGTAATAGGGCTTTCGTACTACCCGCGCTGGCATTACACCCTAACCGATTTGCAGAACAACATGATCGATCTGATTAAACGATACGATAAGGACATTATTCTGGTGGAATATTCCCATGTGAAGCGTGAGGTAAACGAAATTACCTTTAACCTGCCCGATGGAAGGGGCAAGGGTACATGCATTTGGGAACCCCTGAACACATGGGAAGCAATTTTCGACTGGAAGGGCAATGCTAACGAGCTGCTGCCTATTTACAGGGAGATTGCCGCTAATTATGGAATTGAATAGCTTATGAAAAACCAACAATTATGAGATATTACATTGCATTGATAGTGCTGTCACTGCTACTCTCCGGCTGCAAGAAGAATAATGGCGATACCCCCGATGATAAGGAGTTGATTATTCGTGCTGCCGACATTTCCGCCCTTCCCGAGATTGAGCAGGCTGGCACCATTTTTTACGATTTAAACGGAACGGCCAAAGATGTTCTTTCCATTCTTCATGAGAATGGGTGCAACACCATCAGGATCAGGCTTTGGCATACTCCCGAAACAGAACATAGCGGTTTAGACGAGGTGATTGCTCTTGCTGAACGGGTTAAGGAAAAGGGCATGAAGGTTTGGCTTGACTTTCATTACTCTGATACTTGGGCTGATCCTGGAACGCAAACAAAACCTGCTGCATGGGAATCGTTAAGCACAAAAGATTTGGCTGATAGCGTATACAATTACACGCAGAAGGTTATGGCGCTCATTGAACCCGAATATGTTCAGATTGGCAATGAAATAAATGCGGGTTTACTATGGAACAATGGGCATATCGACAACCAATCGGGTTTTACCACTCTGCTCAAAAGCGGAATTCAGGCAGTGAGAGACCATTACCCTGAAACAAAGATCATCATCCATTATGCGGGTTATAGCTCAGCAAGCTGGTTTTTTGGGGTTTTGCAAAGCCATAATGTTGATTACGACATCATCGGTTTATCGTACTACCCAGCATGGCATGGTAAAAGTTTCGACGAGTTAACCACAGCCCTTAACCAGCTGGTTGTCGGAATCAAAAAGGACATTGTGATTGCCGAAACGGCTTACCCCTTCACGCTGGAGTGGAACGATTGGACCAATAACTCAGTGGGTTTGGCATCGCATCTTGTGTCTGGATATCCCGCTAGCGAACTTGGCCAAAAGATTTTTCTCCTTGATCTTAAGAGTGTGATAGCTAAATGCCCCAATGGCATTGGATTTGCCTACTGGGCACCAGAGTGGGTTGCCTTTAAGGGACCCGAAGCCACCAATGGCTCGCCCTGGGAGAACATGACCCTCTTCGATTTTGATAACATGGCTTTATCGGGAATAGAGGTATTTAACCCATAAATGGAAGTAATGCATATAAAGTTAATCCTATGCATATAATTGATTATCATGGCTTTCAAATCTAAGAAGATTACCGTTAAGCCTTGCCCTATCTGCAAGCAAACCGATATGGTAATACCCATTGTTTACGGATACCCCAGTAATGAACTTTTTAAAAAGGTAGATAAAGGCTTGGTGAAGTTGGGTGGCTGCTGTATCGAACCTGAAAAACCAAAATATTACTGCAAGAGGGATGGGATGGAGTTTTAATAAATTTGTATTTTTTTAAAATTACTAGAAGTTTAGACTTTAATTTCACTGATTTTCTCAATTAATGCAACCTTTTATTGAATATATACTGAATGAGCAGCATTACAGCAGGGTTCTCCAGCAGGTGCTTGCAGTTAATAAGAATCTATGGATTGGCACTGCTGATATAAAGGACTTGTTTTTTAAGGATGGTGACACATCGATTCCCTTTCTGGGTTTATTATCAAAGCTAATAACTCGTAAAGTAAACATAAGACTTCTCTACGCGAAGGAGCCAGGTCCTATATTTCGCAAAGATTTCGACAAGTATCCTAACCTCGCCAAAGGTTTGGAAAGGGCAATATGCCCTCGGGTTCATTTCAAGCTGTTTATTTTCGATTTAAAAACCGTTTATATTGGCTCGGCCAATCTAACGGGTGCAGGCATTGGTATGAAAAGTCCCAATCGTCGAAACTTTGAGGCAGGAATTCTTACCAACGATCCTGAAATTGTTGAAAGCGCTATCAATCAGTTCGACCTGGTTTGGCAGGGAGTATATTGCAAGAAATGCGATAGGAAGAGCTATTGTATTGATAGGATAGATAAATAATTTTCAATACATTATGATGTAAAATAATAAATACAACATACCCAAAGAAAAATGAAACAGTATCTATTGCTAACCTACTTATTCTCAATTATTTTTTTTGCCTGCAACTTTCATCCGGAAAATAGGGAAGGAAGAAGAGTCCGACAAGTTGTAGATACCATTGGTTTTGCTCATCTTTCGTGGCAGTTTGATTCAGTTATCAGCAGAATTAGTTTACTTCAGGCTGAAGAACTTAATAAATCAATGGTTTCTCCTTATATATTTTGGAGAACTGCCATTTGTCCACACGATGATTACACATACGTTGGGTGGCATTACCCTGCAATTCTCAAAAACATAAAGGCAAAGACAGTAATTATTTTCGGAGTTGCCCACAGGGCAAAACAGTTTGGTTTAGCTGATAAGCTAGTTTTCGAAGGTTTTGAAGGCTGGCAGTCTGCATATGGCGAAATAAAGGTTTCGTGGTTACGTAACGAGATTGTTGAAAAACTTCCTATAGATATGTTAATTGTTCATGACAGCATGCACATGGTTGAGCATTCGATTGAATCCATGCTACCTTTTCTTCAGCATTTCAACAGCGATGTTGAAATTATACCAGTACTTGTTCCCTATATGAACTTTGAAAGGATGCAGCAGATATCAATATCCCTTGCAAGTTGCATTAACCAAGTGATGGATAAGCATAATATGATATGGGGCAACGATTTTGCATTACTTATAACCACCGATGCTGTTCATTATGGCGATGAAGAATGGGGTGGAAAGAATTACGCACCCTTTGGGGTTGACAGTATGGGTTACCTGAGGGCAGTTGATCATGAGCACGAGATTATCAATAATTGCTTTGTGGGAGAGTTGACTGAAGAACGTATAAAACGTTTCTTCGAGTATACCGTTGATCCTAACAATTATATGGAGTATCAGTGGACTTGGTGTGGTAGGTATAGCGTTCCTTTTGGTTTACTAACAACCCTTAAACTGAATAGTTTAAGCAAAAATGTTCCATTGAATGGGCATTTTATTGGTTACACGAATAGCATCGATCATGAACCTATTCCTTTTGATGACTTAGGGATGGGACGAACTGCCATTGCAACTCAACGACATTGGGTAGGCTATGCTTCAGTTGGGTTTGAATAATTTTTAACAGCGCACCAACATCCTTACAAATCTCTTCTAGAAAAACAAAATACCCCAGCTTGCACTGGGGAGTTAGTTTTGGAGTAGCGAGAGGCGGGATTGAACCGCCGACCTCATGATTATGAATCATGCGCTCTAACCAGCTGAGCTACCTCGCCATTATGTCAAAACACCTTTGTAAAACTTGGCGACCTCATGATCATGAATCATGCGCTCTAATCCCGAAAATCCCAAAAGCTTTGCTTTTGCTGGATTTTCGAGGATCCTCGATAAGCTAAGAAATCGAAGATTTCTGTTTATCGGGACCAGCTGAGCTACCTCGCCATTATGTCAAAACACCTTTGTTTCAAATCGTAGATGCGATTTATTTTTGCGGGGCAAAAGTATAAAATATTTTTTTACTCACAAACGTTTAATCAAATAAATCTGTTTAACGTTTATAGGGCTTTAAATGAATTTTGCTTTTGATATTAACATTTTCACAAATACTATGTTGATAAAAAACATTCAAACTAGGGTTTGAGTCTTAAAAGATTTCTTATATTAGCAAAGAGCAAAAAAAAAAATAATAAATAGTTGTTGGATGTAAATAAAAAAGAGATGGAAACAGTGAAAACAAACACCACAATTGAACTTGAGTTTACCCTAAATACATCACCAAGCATACTTTTTAACCGATTGAGCACCCCTTCAGGTCTATCTGAATGGTTTGCAGATGATGTAAATCTCAATGGCAATATATTTACCTTTATATGGGATAAGGTTGAGCATCATGCCGAAGTTTTAACCAGAAAAGAGAACAAATTAATTCGTTTTCGTTGGCTTAAAAATGGCCTACCCTCTTGTAAAGACTCTTTCTTCGAATTTCGTATAAATCTCGATGAATTAACAGGAGGACTTTCCCTTTTTGTGGTTGAAAATCTGGATACTGATGTTGAAGAAGATGAGGTTGAGGATACTACTTCTCTTTGGGAGCATCAAATATCAGAGCTAAAAAGGAACCTCGGAGTTTAACATTTCAGTAGCTACTTCTTTTCATTTTGGCCTTCATTAGCAAATTCTCTGCAATTATTGCTTTTATTATATCGTTATCATAAGGCTATTTTTGATTAACTGAATCGTGAATCCTTATATTTTCGATTTGATAAAGGTGAATTCAGCATTCACCCGTATTTTTCACTATTTTTGTTGATCTAAATTTAATTACAAGTGAAGCGTTTGCATTGGTTTGTCCTAAAATCCTATTTAGGTCCTTTGATCTTGACCTTTTTCATTGTCATGTTTATCCTGCTAATGCAGTTCCTATGGAAATACATTGACGATTTGGTAGGAAAGGGATTGAGTGTCGACATCATTGCAGAGTTCTTGCTTTATGCTTCTGCAAGTTTGATACCTATGGCATTACCCTTATCTACGCTTCTTGCCTCATTAATGACGATGGGTAATATGGGAGAGAATAATGAGTTGCTCGCCATGAAATCAGCAGGAATTTCTCTTCCAAGAATTATGCAACCTATCATTTTCATTACTATAGCCATATCCATTGCTGCGTTCTTTTTTTCCAATAATGTTCTACCCTACACAAACCTAAAGATTACCTCATTGCTTTGGGATGTGAGACAGCAAAGGCCAGAGCTGCAAATCAAGGTTGGAGTATTTAACTACGATATAGATGGCTATGTTATTAAGATTGGAGGTAAAGACCAACGTACTAACCTTATGCATAACATTTTGATCTATGATCATCGATCGAGGGAGGGTAACCTTGTGGTTACTGTTGCCGACTCGGGCTATATGCATGTAACCAGCGATGATAAGTACATGATAGTAAACCTATATAGTGGTTATACCTATGAGGAGATGATTGAGAATAGGCAGACTCGACGAGCAAAGACACAAAAATTTCCTGCTCGAAGAAATAGTTTCGACGAGCAGATTATTCTCCTTGAACTAAAGGGTTTTGAGTTGGAGCGTAGCAATGAGGATTTATTCAGAAGCAGTTACCGCGTGCTGAACCTTCAGCAGTTAAATCAGGTAAGCGATTCCATTGGCAATGAGATTGCCTTAAGGAAAGAAAGATTTGAAAATGTGCTGAAAACCTCTGCGATTCTAACCAATCCTTTCGGTGATACCCGTGATAGTATGGCCAAAGTATCCTACATTCTTAATTCCGATTCTCTTTTTAATTCGCTATCACTCCATCTACAGCATTCAATAGCGAGTAAAGCACTTTCCAATGCGCGTAGCGCAAAGAATCAGGTTTCTACAACCAGTAAAGAATTGCGGAGCAGGGGGAAATTCTTAGCAAGACATCTTATTGAGAGTCATCGAAAATTTTCGCTTTCATTTGCCTGTTTGGTTTTCTTCTTCATTGGTGCTCCACTGGGAGCAATTATTCGAAAAGGAGGACTTGGAATGCCTGTGGTAGTATCAGTTCTATTTTTTGTGGTGTACTACATAATATCTCTTACCGGCGAAAAGTTTGTCCGCGAACTATTATGGTCGCCTAGCTTTGGAATGTGGATATCTTCATTTATACTGCTACCTCTTGGTGTTTTCCTTTCATATAAAGCTACAACTGATTCTGTTATTATGAACACCGATTTTTACATCGCTGCCGCAAAAAAAATATTGCGCTTCCATCGATTGGCAATAGTTTTTGTTCGAAAGGTAAAATCAAACTAGGACTATTGATCTCATATATTAACTGAATTCTTTTTGAATGAATATACTTGTTTTAGCCAATAAAGTTCCTTACCCTCCCAACGATGGGGGTGCTTTCGCCACCCTAAATATGTGCTTGGGTTTAAGCAATGCGGGTGCTAGGATAACCCTTTTGGCCATGACAACTCCTAAGCACCCAACACGTTCAGAGGATATACCAAATAGTATTACTGAAAAAGTTAATGTTGAAACCATTTTTGTCGATACAACAATTTCAGCGTTTAAAGCCCTTCTGAATTATCTATTTTCCTCAAAGCCTTATAATGCTGTACGTTTTGAAAGTAAGATTTTTAAGAAGCGATTGAGGTCTTTACTAGAATCAAACAAATACGATTTAATTCAACTCGAAGGATTATACTTAGCACCATATATTGGTTTAATTAGATCCAAAACCGATTGCCCTATTGCTTTGCGTGCCCATAATGTGGAGCATGAAATATGGGAAAGAACAACTTCAAATGAGTCAAATACATTGAAAAGGATTTATTACAACCACCTTGCTCGAAGAGTTTTAAAGATGGAAACAAAGACATTGAAAAACATAGATATTCTCATTCCTATTTCCGATCGTGATGGACAAATCCTTATGAAAATGGGTTTTTCAGGCTTGAATAATGTTGTTCCAACTGGATATGATATTGCAGCGATTGACAATGAAGAGGATGTTCCCCTTGATTTTCCTTCATTATTTCATCTTGGGGGGCTCGACTGGAATCCAAATCGTGAGGGAATTATTTGGTTTCTCGAAAATTGTTGGACTGATATTCATTCAACAATTCCTAATGTTAAATTTTACGTAGCAGGACGGGGTGCTCCTGATAATTTTGTTAAAAGGCTGAGCACTTACAAAGGAGTTATTTTTTGTGGGGAGATAGATAATGCAAGGAATTTTATCAGATCAAAAGCATTGATGATAGTTCCATTGCTTTCGGGTAGTGGAATGAGAATAAAAATTGTTGAGGGGATGGCTTTGGGAAAAGCTGTGTTGAGCACTAGTATTGGTGCCGAAGGCATTGAAGCTGACCCCGACACACAGATAGTAATTGCTGATGATCCGGTCAATTTTACTTTTCAGGCTATTAACCTGTTAAACGACAGGGATAGGCTAATCGAGATTGGTAAGAATGCTAAGATCTTTGCCAAAGTTAAACTCGATAATAACAGGATAACCGAAAGTTTATTCAATTTCTATAAGGAAGTGATAGGGGAGTGAGGACAGGGTATAAAGTATAGCTTTTCAAACTCTGCAGAAGAGCAAATAGTTTTTCTATTAGGGAAAAACATCCTTTATTAATCAACAAATATCAGCAACTCTTTTTTACACCTTTCCATTTCATCATTGAAATTGACATTGTTGATCTAGGTTAATTAAAAGGCAATTCTTTTTTGTTACTTTTGCACAATCAATAAAAATGTGGTTGCTGTGGTTATAATCTTTTGGATATCTGTTTTTTTACTATTCCATTCCTATATTCTATACCCCTTTATCCTTTGGTTGATATCGATCAAGCGAAAGCCAAGTAATCAACATTATACTGAGGATGAATGTTTGCCATTTGTTTCTGTAATCATGGCCGCTTATAACGAAGAGTCGGTGATAGGGCAGAAGATCGATAGCATTTTTAAAACCAGCTATCCATCAAACAAAATTGAATTGCTTGTTGGCTCCGATTGTTCAACAGATTCCACCAACGCCATCATTAGTCAGAAGAAAGAACAGCACGGAAGAATCACCTTTCTTGAGTTTACACAAAGGCAGGGTAAGGCCAATATTATGAACCAACTCCTTGATCTGACAAAGGGTGAGATAATTATTTCAACCGATGCCAATGTACTGCTTACACCCTCCACAATATTTGACATGGTAAAATACTTTAAGGATGAAGATATTGGACTTGTTGATAGTCGAATGATGAACACCGGTTTGAAAAAGGAGGGAATATCGATTCAGGAAAGTACTTACATTTCTCGTGAAGTTAAAATTAAGTATCGCGAGGGTTTAATCTGGGGTGCTATGATGGGACCCTTTGGCGGTTGCTTTGCCATACGAAAAAGCTGCTATTGCAAAGTACCAAAAAATTTCTTCATGGACGATTTTTACATTAACATGAAGGTGATTGAAAAGGGTAAAAAAACCATTAATTCTTTGGAAGCCATTGTTTATGAGGATGTTTCCAATAGATTGGCTGAGGAATTCAGGCGAAAAGTAAGGATATCCATTGGCAATTTCCAGAATCTGGTAGAGTTTTTTCGATTGCTTTGGCCACCATTTAAGGGTGTTGCATTTGCTTTTCTTTCTCACAAGGTATTACGATGGTTTGGCCCTTTTTTCCTGTTGCTGTCTTTGATTACAAGCGTAATACTATCGTTTCAAAGTCAATTTTATCAGATAATTCTTGCGGTACAGCTATTTTTATATTTATTCCCATTATTTGATATTTTACTAGGATTAATTAACGTTCATTTATTAGCTTTGCGGTTTGCAACGCACTTTTTTAGCATGAACTTTGCCCTTTTGTTTGGGCTAATAAAATTTTTAAAAGGAGTTAGCAGTAATGTTTGGCAACCAACCCAGCGAAACCAGTAAACTAAATACCATAGAGGAAGCTATTCAGGATATTAAGGATGGCAAGGTTATAATCGTGGTAGATGATGAGGATCGGGAGAATGAGGGTGACTTTATAGCCGCCGCAGAGCTCATTACCCCAGAAATTGTAAATTTCATGGCAAAACATGGAAGAGGGCTTATTTGCGCCCCCATACCCGAAAATCGTTGCAACGATCTGGATCTGAAAATGATGGTTGGGACCAATACTGCGCTACACCAAACTGCATTTACTGTTTCCGTTGACCTGCTTGGGCATGGATGTACCACAGGGATATCAGCATCGGATAGAGCGAAAACCATTAAAGCTTTAGTTGACCCAAAAATAAAACCCGAAGACCTTGCCCGTCCCGGACACATATTTCCCCTTAAAGCAAAGGAGAAAGGGGTTTTGCGAAGAGCAGGGCATACCGAAGCCGTTGTGGACCTTACCCGTTTAGCTGGTCTTAAACCAGGAGGAGCCTTGGTGGAGATTATGAATGACGATGGATCTATGGCTCGCTTACCAGAACTTTTTATAATTGCAGAAAAGTTTAATCTAAAAATCATATCCATTCAGGATCTTATAGCTTATCGCCTGAAATTCGAAACACTTATTGAGAAAGGCGTAAAAGTTCACCTGCCAACTGCCCACGGCAATTTCGATTTGATTGTATTCCGACAGAAATCACAAAGCATTGAGCATATTGCATTAATTAAGGGTACATGGGAACCCGAAGAGCCCATTCTGGTTAGAGTCCATTCATCGTGCGTTACAGGTGATATTTTCCATTCGCAACGTTGCGATTGCGGCTCACAACTTCAAAGGGCTATGGAGATGATTGAAGAGGCGGGGAAAGGTGTTATCGTTTACATGAACCAGGAGGGTAGGGGGATTGGACTTTTCAATAAGATTCATGCATATAAACTTCAGGAAGAGGGTTTCGATACTGTTGAGGCAAATGTAGAGTTGGGATTTCAGCCAGACGAGAGGGATTATGGTGTGGGGGCCAGTATCCTTCGCGAATTGGGAGTTACCAAAATGAAACTACTTACCAACAACCCAGTTAAGCGTAAAGGTCTTGAGGGCTATGGATTGGAAGTAGTTGAGAATATTCCTCTTGAGGTAGTAACAACCCCATTCAATGAGTTCTACATGAGAACTAAACGCGATAAAATGGGACATAACCTTAAAAATATACCACCTCCAAATAGTAATCGTGATAAATAGTTGATATAATAATAGGTTTAACCATTTATCATCAACATAAATGCCTACTCAAAGCCAATTGAAAATAGTTTTTATGGGTACTCCCGAATTTGCAGTGGAGTCTTTAAAGGCAATTGTTAATGCTGGTTATTTTGTTCCCGCTGTGGTTACTGTACCCGATAAACCTGCTGGCCGGGGACAAAGGGTATCGCAATCGGCCGTTAAGAGTTTTGCTGTTGAACATGAAATTGAAGTGCTTCAACCCGAAAAACTTAAGGATCAGCAATTTATCGATCAGTTAACCAGAATTGAACCGGATATTTTTGTTGTGGTTGCCTTCAGAATGCTGCCAGAGGCAGTATGGAGAATTCCCAGACTTGGCACTTTCAATTTACATGCATCATTGCTTCCGCAATACAGGGGTGCTGCACCCATTAACTGGTCAATAATTAACGGTGAAACCAAAACTGGATTAACCACCTTTCTCATTGACAGTAGCATTGATACAGGTAATATTATTCTAAGTAAAGAAGTTAGCATTGACCCAAACGAAACGGCTGGTGAATTGCACGATAGAATGTTGGTGCTAGGTGCTGATTTAGTGCTGACTACCATAGAGTTAATAGCATCGAAAAATTTTAAAGCGATTTCCCAAGAATCTTTTGTTGCTCAACACGATGTGCTTAAACCTGCACCTAAACTATATAAAGATATTTGCAAAGTTGACTGGAATAAACCTGCTTTGCAGGTTCATAATCTTATCCGTGGATTAAGCCCGTACCCTGGAGCGTGGGCAAATCTTACTAATGGAAACGGAGATGTGATTAGTGTAAAACTGATGCGAAGCACCATCTTAAATAGAAATAGAAATAGTAATACTGATAAGCCTGGTACACTTATTACGAATGGTAAAACATTTTTGCATGTCCATTGTGGTCTAGGTTCGATTTCCATTGATGAGATGCAACTTCCTGGAAAACGTAATCTTACCATAAAAGACCTCCTCATGGGCTTCAGAGGTATTGAAAGCTATAGATTTGAATCATTCTAATCCTATCTATTCTTTGGTCTTTTTCCCCTTAGGAATATCTTTTCACCTACCTCTGGTTCAGCACCCACTTCCAAACGGTTCCTTTGGTAAAGCGAATTGAGCCTGATTCCATACATTTGTGAAATGGAATACATGGTTTCACCTTCTTCTGCTACATGTAACGGATGATTTGGTTCTGCCTTGCGACGCTTGGGTTGGATGTAGATTTCCTGACCTATGGTCAACTTCTCATCCCGTTCCATATCATTATACTTAGCCAGTTGCCATGGCATAAGCTCTAGTTCACGGGTTAGGCTTTGGTATGTATCGCCTTCCTTAACCTTGATATACTTAATGCGATTGCGCATGTAAACCTCACGCTGCTTGAAAATATCGATGGTGAAACTCTCCGGGTCAACCAGTTCACCCGTCCCTTTAGTAGGCGATTCGATTTTTATCTCAACACCTCTGTCAAGCAGGTAAAGCTTATTCTCTTCAATTATCCTTATCAGCTTAATGGCATACTGGGGATCGGTCGCATAACCAGCATTTTTTAACCCCATTGCCCAACCTCTAAAATCGGTGGGAGCAAGATCAAACAAAAAGGCATACCTTCTTCCCCCTCTGAGAAATTCCGAATGATCGCGGTACGATTGTTCTGGTGAACGGTATTTTCTGAAGCATTCTCCCTTTTTGTCATCATCGTGGTATATCTTAGGCCCAGTCCATGAGCTATGGCATTTAATGCCAAAGTGATTATTGGCTTGAACAGCAAGTGTACTATTTCCATTTCCACTTTCCAACATTCCTTGTGCAAGGATTATACTTGCAGGGACTCCGTACTTTTCCATTTGCGACCTAGCTATGCCCTGGTATGCATTTATATATTGCTCGCGACTCATTACTTTTTGACCTTGAGATTTATAAGTAAAGGTTAAAGAGATAATGAATGTGATTAGACAAACAGTTTTCCGCATATTTCTATAAAATTTTGTCCAAATATAGCTGTTCTTGACAGATAACAAAAAGGCAAGGGTTAAAGAATCAAGGATGATCATAACTATCAAAGAAAAAGAGCGAAGAGAAAATTCTGGGTAATTGTTAGCCATTTAAATTTATTTGGGTTTGTTTTCATTTTTTAATTTTTCTCCCGTAAAACATTGGTGTATCGGTAATTTTGTATCTTTGAATGCTATAAAAGCCTGAATACGGAACGAAAAACTATTTCGAATGGAGAAGAAAGTTGAGTTTGGTTTTCAATACTCGGAATTTTCGAGGCTTGAAGAATTACCCGAATCACTAATTAAGCTGTCACAAAAGGCAAAGGAAGCCGTTAAATCCAGCCATTCTCCCTACTCTCATTTTGCAGTGGGCGCTGCAGTACTTCTTGAGAACGGTGAGGTAGTACTTGGCAGCAATCAAGAGAATGGTGCATACCCATCGGGTTTATGCGCCGAGCGTGTTGCCCTTTTTTATGCCGGATCGGCATTTCCAAACATTGCTGTTACAGCCATTGCCATTGCTGCTAGCTTTAAGGGAAAGCCAACAAAGGAGCCAATATCTCCCTGTGGTGGATGTCGGCAAGTAATGATAGAAACACGTCACATGGGCAAGCAGCCCATAAAGTTGGTAATGTTAGGTGAAAATAAAATTGTGTTAGTCGAAGACGTTGTATATCTTTTGCCATTCAACTTTTCAAGCATAGATGATGTGATTAAAGATTAGGCAGAATTACTAGATTTGCATTATTTTTTCTCAAAAGTCTCTGATTATGAGTCAATGGTATCAAGAACTATTCAAGAACTATTCCAATAAGTACGATAACGAACTCTTTACCCAGGGAACTAAAGGGGAAGTAGATTTCATTGAGAAGGAGATAAACTTCAAAAAATCGACTTTAATACTTGATATTGGCTGTGGAACCGGAAGACACGCTATAGAGTTGGCACAAAGAGGATACTCAGTTACTGGCATCGATCTTTCTGAAGATCAACTTTCAAGGGCAAAAAGTAAGGCCATGAAGGCAGGTGTTGATGTTAACTTTGAACTTCACGATGCAAGAGATTTTTCATTTCCCAATAGGTATAATCTGGCGATCATGATTTGCGAAGGTGCATTCCCGCTCATGGAAACAGATGAGATGAATTTTCAGATCCTCACGAATGCCTACGAATCAATTGCTCCTGGGGGCAAATTTATTTTCACTACCTTAAATGGATTATTTCCCCTGTTTCGTTCAGTAAATGAGTTTCATGCCCAAGATGCTGTTGAAGGAAATGCAACTTACCATTCTTATAATTTTGATTTAATGACTTTTAGAGATTACAATATTACAAAGTTTGTTGATGATAGTGGAGTGGAGAAAGAACTTGAGTGTAACGAAAGATATTACATGCCCAGTGAAATAACCTGGATGCTAAAGACACTAGGCTTTGCAAATATTGAGATGTTTGGAGCAAAACTCGGAGCTTTTTCAAGAGAAGATAGATTAACCCCCGATGATTTTGAAATGTTGGTAATCGCCGAGAAAGAGGCTTAATACTTAGCAAGTTCTTTCCTGAAGCTGGCATTTGGGATGTAGCCATTCTCATCTTCTGAGAATTCGGGTAGGATTCGTTCAACAAAGTACATGTTTATCTCTCCAATACTTTTTGCTGGAACTTTACCTCTAAACGTACATTTAAAGTAGTCTTTAATGTATTGGTATGTAGTTTCTGAAACATTAACTTTTCCTGCCTCCCCATTTGTTTCCATTCGGCTTGCAACATTCACTGTCTCACCCCAGATATCGTAGGCAAACTTTTTCTTCCCTATCACTCCTGCCATAACGCTTCCGGTATGAATACCAATGCGCAAACGCCAAACAGGCTTACCCTGCTCTTGATCCTTTTTGGCAACTTCCTCCACAAACTTTTGTATCTCTAATCCTGCAAGAACAGTATCAAATGCGTGACTTTTATTCATCTGAGGGACACCCCCAACACACATGTAACAGTCGCCAATGGTTTTTATTTTCTCAATGAACCGACGGGTTGTGATCTCATCGAACGCTTCGAAGTAAAAACTAAGGGCTGTAATAAAATCTTCAATATTTTCGTATGAAGTGGATATGTTGGAAAAGTTTACAAAATCAGCAAAAAGAACAGACACCTGACTATAGTTTTTGGGTTTAACAAACCCTTTCTTCTTCAATTGATGTGCAGCAATCTCAGGAAGTATGTTTAGTAAGAGGGCATCAGTTTTTTGCTTCTCATTCTCAAGCGATTCCTTCTGTTTCTCAATTTCAATTCGTTGCTTATCGAGCATATCATTAGCCAGCTCAAGATGTTCCATGGTTGAAAGAAGGTTGTCGTGCTTATCGCTAAGCGCTGATTCTGCCAATTTAAGGTCAGTAATATCCATCTCAATGGCAATGATCTTGCTGAACCTTCCTGTATGATCATATATGGGTGTAAGGGATGTTTGAATGTATTTTCGTTGATTAGACTTTGTGTACCAAAGAGACTCGTAAACAACGTAATCACCATTTTCTCTGCACCTTCTCATGGCATCAATAGTCTTAGAGTTGGAATGTCCCTCGAAGACATTTCCTCCAAACTGCTCACGGAATTCTTCTATACTACATTCGTATAGCAACTCAAAACCCTCGTTTACCCATGATATCTCACCTTTACTATTAATAATTATTAAGGATGTTCCTGCCTGACTGGCAGCAAGAGATATGTCTCTGAATTGCTCAGATTGTATTTCTAAATTCTCAATGGTTTTACTTCGTTTTATATTGATTAACAATCGGTTTATTAAGGTATTTGGATTTATGGGTAACTCAATAAAGTCATCAACCCCACTATCCAGAATATCTTTTATTTGATCATTGAATTGATCGATAACTACAACAACTGCTATTCTTTTAAATTGAGGGCACAGTTGCATAGCTCCAAGATACCCCTTAATAACAAAAGGTGTAAGATTAAAATCTAATAATACTAGGTCAAACTTAGATTGCTGGCAAATATCTTCAATACTTTCAACATTAAGGAAATAATGCAATGAAAAGTTTTTCGAATCGATTGAAAGACTCGTTTTAATGCTTTCAAGCAATTCTTTTGATTGACAAATTGTTAGAATTGAATAACTCATTGGTGAGATTTTCTCAAAGAGCTAAAATTAAAAAAAAGTCCATGAAATAAATCTTTTTAACGAAAAATATTCAATTCATTCTTAAATACACATGGAATGAAAATGGATTTTATATTGATATAGAAGAAGATTTCTTGTTGAAATTTTTTTATATGAAATTCATGGTTGGGTATTTACCATGCCATTAAAAGCTTCCCAAAGGGAGTCATTGGGGGTGGAGGCAACTATGTTAACATCAACTCCAGATATGGGATGAGTGAAACTTAGCGAAAATGCATGCAAGTGTATGCCTCCATTGGGATTGGATCGAGGTGCTCCATATTTAAGATCTCCTCTTATGGAAAGATTCAATTTTGCAAGTTGAGCCCTAATTTGGTGATGGCGGCCTGTGTGCAACTCAATTTCCAAAAAGAAGTATCGCCCGGTGGAGCCAATGGTTTTGTATGATAGACGAGCTTCTTTCGCTTTTGCTCTTGGCATGGAATAGGCAAATGACTTATTTTTTTGTGGGTTTCGAACAATGTAGTGTGTAATAGTGTCGGAGAGTTTGGGTGGTTGCTTTCCCACCACAGCCCAGTATATCTTTACAACTTTTCCATCGTGAAACAGTTGGTTCATTCGACTCAAACCCTTGCTGGTTTTTGCGAATAGAACAATACCGCTAACAGGACGATCGATTCGGTGTACTGCTTCCAGAAAAACATTTCCCGGTTTCGAATCACGCAGCTTTATGAATTCCCTTAGCTTTTCAAGTAATGGAGTGTCGCCGGTTTTGTCGCCCTGAACTATATCGCCACAATACTTGTTCACTGCAATGAGATGATTATCCTCATATAGAATACGCTGTGAATCAAACGTCATGGCTAATCAATGGTTTATGGGAAAATGCTATATTAAGTAGTTTCTAAAAAGTTCAACGATTGAAAGTAGTTAAACATGAAATCCTAATACTGTTCTCTTTCATTGGGGAAATCCAAATTTTTGACATCCTTTATATAGGATTGGAATGCTCCCAGCATTTCAGCGTAGAGGTTGTGATATCTTCTAAGAAACCGAGGGGAGAACTCTTGGGTTATTCCAAGCATGTCATGGGTTACCAGTACCTGTCCATCAACTCCAGGACCAGCTCCAATGCCAATTATGGGAATTTTTAATTCCTTGGAAACCTGAGAGCCCAATTTTGCCGGAATCTTTTCCAGTACAATGGAAAAGCAACCCGTTTCTTCAAGAATATGGGCATCCTCAACCAGCTTGTCAGCTTCTTCCTCATCTCGTGCCCTTACTACGTAAGTTCCAAACTTATGGATGGACTGTGGGGTTAATCCCAGATGGCCCATTACCGGAATCCCTGCCGAAAGAATTCTGTTTACAGAGTCGATGATTTCCCTTCCACCTTCAAGTTTCACTGCATCGGCACCCGATTCCTTCATTATTCTTATTGCTGAGTTAAGGGCTAACTTTGAGTTCCCCTGGTAGGTGCCAAAAGGCATATCAACAACCACGAGAGCACGCTTTACCCCTTTAACTACCGATCGACCATGATAGATCATCTGATCGAGGGTAATGGGAAGAGTTGATTCATGTCCAGCCATTACGTTCGATGCTGAATCCCCAACCAGGATAATATCAATTCCAGCAGCGTCTAGTATTCGCGCCATGGAGAAGTCATACCCAGTGAGCATGCTGATCTTCTCGCCACGAAGCTTCATTTCGTGGAGAACATGGGTGGTTACAACTTTAGCCTTGCTTTCTGTTGACATGATTTTAGGATTTTTGTTAGTCAATTTTCGTTGCAAAGATAAGCTATAATAATATAAACAGCTATTTATACTGCACCTAGTTTTTGTAAACCTTGAAAAATGAAAAAGAGTTTTTTTATTGTGACTTTTTGGCATGTTTTACATTTTTCTACTGATAACCAATACTTAATAACTTGTTGTTAGGCGATTTTGCAAAATTTTGGCAATGTTTCTTAATGCTTTAAGTAACAGGGTGCTGATTGATGGTTCTTTTTCTGACAAAACATCACCCGTTCATATCAGAAATGTGCCAATATATCACCATTTTTAGGGCTTTTTGTGAATGGCACAATCATTGAAACATTGTCCACGTGAAAATCAAAAAGAAAATTTAATCGACTAAAAAACATAAACAATGAGCAAAATTATTGGAATAGATTTAGGTACAACAAACTCCTGCGTATCTGTAATGGAGGGTAACGAACCGGTGGTAATACCCAATAGTGAGGGAAAACGTACTACTCCATCCATAGTAGCTTTTGTTGAAAATGGTGAGAGAAAAGTTGGGGATCCTGCTAAACGTCAGGCCATAACTAACTCTCAAAAAACCATATTCTCCATCAAAAGGTTTATGGGTGAAACCTACGATAAGGTTTCAAAAGAAATTGACCGTGTTTCGTTCAAAGTAGTGAAGGGAGATAATAATACTCCTCGCGTAGTGATTGACGATAGGAAGTTCACACCTCAGGAGATTTCAGCCATGGTTCTTCAGAAGATGAAGAAGACAGCAGAGGATTATCTTGGACAAGAGGTTCACGAAGCAGTTATTACTGTTCCAGCATACTTCAGCGATTCGCAGCGTCAGGCAACAAAGGAAGCTGGTGAAATTGCAGGGTTGAAGGTTCGCAGAATTATTAACGAGCCAACGGCTGCTGCTTTGGCTTATGGCCTTGATAAGAAGAGTTCAGACCTGAAGATTGCAGTGTTCGACCTTGGAGGCGGAACTTTTGATATCTCGATTCTTGAGCTGGGCGATGGTGTTTTCGAGGTAAAATCAACCAATGGTGATACCCACCTTGGCGGTGATGATTTTGACTATGTTATTATCGATTGGTTGGCCGAAGAGTTTAAAAAGGACGAAGGCATTGATCTCCGTAAAGACCCAATGGCACTTCAGCGTTTGAAGGAAGCTGCAGAGAAAGCCAAAATTGAGCTATCCAGCTCAACCCAAACAGAGATTAACCTTCCCTATATTATGCCCGTTGACGGTATTCCAAAGCATTTGGTTCGTACCTTATCCCGTTCTCAGTTCGAGAAGCTTACTGACCATCTAATTCAGGCAACCATTGAACCATGCCGGAAAGCGCTTAAGGATGCCGGATTGCAACCATCCGAAATTAACGAGGTTATACTTGTAGGTGGTTCTACTCGTATTCCAGCCATTCAGCAGGTTGTTGAGAAATTCTTTGGCAAAACTCCTAGCAAGGGTGTTAATCCAGACGAGGTAGTTGCCATTGGCGCTGCCATTCAGGGTGGCGTGCTTACCGGTGAGGTTAAGGATGTTCTCCTTCTTGACGTTACTCCACTGTCATTAGGAATTGAAACAATGGGAGGCGTTTTCACCAAGCTGATCGATGCCAACACAACCATACCAACCCGAAAAAGCGAAACGTTTACCACTGCATCCGATAATCAACCTTCGGTTGAAATTCACGTTTTACAAGGTGAGCGACCAATGGCTAGCGGTAACAAAACCATCGGGCGCTTCCACCTCGACGGAATACCACCAGCACCTCGTGGAATACCACAGATTGAGGTTACTTTCGATATCGACGCAAACGGAATACTGAACGTTTCGGCAAAGGATAAGGGAACAGGGAAGGAGCAACGAATACGCATCGAGGCATCATCTGGGCTTACCGATGATGAGATCAAGCGTATGCGCGAGGAAGCTAAGTCGAACGAGGAATCCGACCGTCAGGCTCGTGAGCGGGTTGATAAGCTAAATGCAGCCGACAGCCTGATCTTCCAAACAGAGAAGCAGCTGAAAGAATTTGGTGATAAGATTCCTGCCGAGAAGAAGGAACCCATCGAAAAGGCTCTTGCTAAGCTTAAAGACGCTCATCAGAAACAGGATATTTCAGCCATTGATGAAGCAACAAGCGAATTAAATACCGTTTGGCAGGCTGCTTCGGAGGAAATGTACAAAGCTTCGCAGGCACAGCAAGGACAACAGCAAGCTGAGCAACCCACAGGAGAACCATCAGCCAAAACCGAACAAGAGGTTACTGATGTGGACTTCGAAGAGGTTAAGTAACCATCTATATCTCCATATACTAATCAAAGGCCTTTGGTGTTTACCAGGGCCTTTTTTTTGCAATGAATTGCTATATTTACCGTTAATTACTTTAAAAATCATTACCTAATTGTTGAGTTTTATGAGAACCGTAGCATTTATCCTTTTTTTTAGTTTCAGCATCAATGGACTAGTGGCACAGAATGATGTTACTGCCGATACGGTATTCAATCGGGTTGATCAGAATAACCTAAAACAGGGATACTGGAAGAAGTACTATAAGGATGGTAAGATAGCATATCAGGGATACTTTAAGGATGATAAACCCCGGGGTGAATTCCTTCGTTATCACGAGAATGGCAAGTTACGTGCTCGCATGATCTATAGCCAATGTGGCGATTCGGCTATCACAACTCTTTACTATCCTGTTGGAAAAGAAATAGCCAAAGGGCTATTTTATAAGAACCAAAAAGATGGTGAATGGAAATACTACACACAAGCAGGAATGCTAGTTTTGATAGAAAACTTCAAGCATGGAGCAAAGCATGGAGAATTTAAAACATACTATCCAACAGGAGAGGTTTTTGAGCTGGTAAATTGGAAAAACAACAATAAGGATGGCCTAACTATTCAGTATTATATTAATGGTATGTTCAAAACCTCAGTTTTATTCAAAAACGGTCTAGAGAATGGTCCTGTTTTTACGTACTATACCACAGGAAATATACGACTTGAAGGTACATATTTAAATGGTTTAAAACATGGAACATGGAGCATTTTGGATCAGGATGGCAAAGCCATTCAGGTTATTAATTATGCTAATGGTATAGCCGAAAATCAAGATGAATTAATTGAAGAAGAAACCAAAAAGCTGGATGAGATGATCAAAAATATTGGGAAAATTCAAGAGCCTACCATTGAAGAATTTTTGAGGGGGAGAGGTTTCTAAAAAAGATACAAATAATCCCGAACCTTAAATAGTTTCTCAAGCCGAGCCCGATGATATTTACATCGGGTATTTTTAATTTAACACTAGTGTCCGACTAAATTTCTTAAACAAAAAAATATTGACTTTAGTGAGCAAAAGATTCTTCGATCCACTTTGTTCCTCTCAGAATGACAGTTTGTTCTGTTTATATTGTTGGGACGAGGAGGGGGTGGTGTTTTCGTTCTAAAAAAAAAACGAAAACACCACTCCTTCGCGTCCCCTAAAGCATCAAATGGTTGTCATTCTGAGCGAAGCGAAGAATCTTTTGCTCGTAGAAGGCAATCATTGTATATTTAGTCGGACACTAGTGTTAATTTGTAATAATTCTAAATTACACATTAATGCATTGTAGAATAATGAAAAATTTTCTTTACCATTTCTAAAACCTGTAACCATCTATATAGTTTTATTCTTTAGGCAATTTCTTTTTTTGTGTTAAGTATTTGATTTTATGGGATACTTTTTGTTGTCTTTTTTTATTGCTAAAAATTCTTGGTTGATAATTTATATCGCAATAACTTAGCTCTTCGCCTTACATGTTTCTATTCTAGAAAAGGCTCTTTTTAATAAACTCGTTCATTTGAATTTTCCCCTCAAAATGTATTTTCTACGAGGATGATGTTGAACAAGAGATAGTTTTTAAAAATCTTCAAAAATTATGAGATTATTTAAATATACCACCTAAAAATCTTCCATTAGCCATGAAAAAATTTATCTTACCATTACTCATTATTCTTTCTCTAAATTTTATTTACTCAAGGACTACTGCACAAACCACCAAAACCGTTGGCTCTGACGGCGATTACGCAACACTAAATGCGGCATTTGCCGATGTTAGCAATAATACGCTAAAAGGCGAAATAGTATTTCAAATCATTTCGGATATTACAGAAACGACAACAACTTCCATTTATGAATCAGGTTCTGGCAGTTGGGAATACTCATCCATAACCATCTATCCCACAGGAAGCAACCGAACAATAACCAATAACACTTCATCTGATTACATGTTTTATTTTTATGGTTGCCATGACGTTATCATTGATGGACGTATAAATCAGGAAGGAAGTGCGATTCAGTTAACCCTCGAAAATACTGTTGGAAATGTAGTAAATTTTATATGGGGAGCACATAATAACATTATCAGGTTTTGCCATTTAAAGGGTAACAATACTGCGATAAACGAGGGTTTGGTTGTTTTCAATGCTGTGTCAAGCAAGGAAATTAGCAGTAATTTTATTGATAACTGTTCTGTTGGAGGAGGAGTATCAACGGTAAACGCAGTATATACTACGAATGAAACAGGAGTTTACCAGTTTAATATGATTACCAATTGTAATATAATTGACGTATGGAGTCCCTCCCTGTCATCGAAAGGGATTTATATTCAGGGGAATAGTTTAGCTTGGGCTATCGGTTCTAACAGCTTCTACCAAACCTCTTCTCGAACAGCAACAGCTGCCAATACCCATTACGGTATTTATATTAATGGGGGAGATGGTCATAATATCTCAAATAATTATATTGGCGGTTCAGAACCTCTTTGTGCTGGAACAGCATGGACAATTGAAGGTGAGTATGCCAATAGGTTTGTGGGAATTTACCTAAACGTTGGTACAACCTATCCTGCAAACGTTCAGAATAACATTATCTACAATTTTAATCACACCTACCATAGCACAACCAATACAACTTCTCTACCCGGTATTTGGTGCGGGATATACCTTAACGGTGGTGATGCAGACTTTAGCGGAAACTTTATTGGCTCAAGCATGGAGGCCAATACTATTACTGTTAACTCAACTAGCACTTCTAATGTAACAACCTATGGTATTGGAGTAAACTCCTCTGTTTCAACCCCCGATATTAACGGCAACTACGTTGGTTCATTTACGTTGAACTCGTCATCAACCGATAATGGGCATAGCTTTACCGGTATTCAGGTTGGCGCAGCCAGCGATGTTACCATTAGGAACAATACCGTTGGGCATCAAACAATTCCTAATTTCATTATCTGCACAAACCCTAACGAATCTACCGACAATGAGCAGAATATTAGAGGAATTGTGAATACCGCAAACACCAATGTTACTATCAGTAATAATACTATTGCCAACTTGGCAAATAGCTGCCTGGGTAAAGGTGATGTGGTGGGTATTTATAGCGACAATGGAGTAAACAATATAGTTGGCAACTCCATAAGTATGCTAGCAAATGCCTCAGGATTCAATCAGTACAACATTTACAACGTAACAGCTGGTATAGCGCTAATGTCAAACCTTGATGAGCAGCTGGTAAACAGCAACACGATTCATAATCTGTCAACCTCATACAGTGGTGGTAGTCAATCAATTATTAGCGGTATTCTATTCAGAGAGGGCTCGGGAGTAGTAAGCCAAAATGTAGTATTCGATATCAGCTTTGCTACTGATTTTTATGGCATAGGGAATGGAATTTGGCTTTTAAGCCCCAGCGATGCAACAGTAATAAACAACGCCATTCGGTTGGGGGTGGGCGAACCCCGCAACAACTCCTATGTTGGTATACAGTCGTACGGCAACAATACAATCCTGGGTAACTCGGTTTACATTGGCGGAATGGCAACAAATGACTTTTTTGCAACCTATGCGTACCGTAAGGATTACTCGGGTACCGATAGGGTTTATAACAATATTTTCTACAACGCAAGGGAATCTCAATCTGGGGGCTCTGAGAACTACGCCATAGGAAAATCAACTAGTTCTGTGCTCGAAAGCGACTTTAATAACTTGTACAGTTTAAATCCAGACGCTGTTATCAGCACAAGTGTTAATGAAAACTACTTTCCAACCGGTTCTAATTCATTGGCACAATGGCAAACCAACACTGGCAACGATGCCAACAGCCTTAGCGTTGACCCACTATTTGCTGGGGTCGATGAAGCAACGCCCGATCTGCATATCACCGCTTCATCACCCATGATAAATATGGGAACCTCGATTTACCCGCTTATCGTTGATATTGATGACGATATGCGTGATATGCTGCCCGATATTGGCTGCGATGAGTTTTACACGGGATCAATTTTAGTTGGCACTGGTGAAACCTACGAAACCCTAAAGGCAGCTTTCGATGCCATAAATGCAGGCGATGTAACCGGAAATATTTCAATCAATATTCAATCGAATACCACCGAAACAGCCACAGCAACCCTTTACCAAAGCGGGTACAACGGAACATCTGACTACACATCCGTTTCAGTGGGAACAGCCAGCAAGAATATTACTGTATTTGGAAATATTGCTGGACCAATCGTTTCGTTCAATGGGGCGCACAATGTGAATATGGTAAACCTTACCATTAAGAACGAGAATTCTGGCGGTTACTGCGTTGAGTTTACCAACTCGGCAAGTAACAACCGCATTGCAGGCTGCAATCTTTTGGGAGCCACTCAACTTCCCGATAAGGGTCTTATTACTTTTAGTGAAGCTGGCAGTGGGGAAGGGAATAACGATAACTTAATTGAGATTTGCAGTTTAAGCCCAAGTTCATCTGATTATCGATATGGGATAGTATCAATTGGTACTGCTGACTTTGGGAATGGAGATAATACCATTTCGGATTCGAGAATATACAATTTTTGGAGCAACGAGGGCTCATCAGCTGGTATTTACTTAGATGAAAATAACGCCAACTGGGAAATTAGCAAAAACCACCTGTACCAAACCGAAATCATTAGTAGTACAGGAGCAAGCGAACAGTATGGGATATACTCATTATCAGCTAGTAATATAAACATTTCCAATAATTTTGTAGGTGGCAGAGAGGAAGAATGTGGAGGAAGTCCATGGACTGTATGGGGGTTTTTCCAGAATACATTCACCGGGATTTATGTTGATGGTGCAAATGATCAAGAGTCGTACATTAGCAACAACACCATCAGCAATTTCCACTGGGAATCTACACCTGGTGAAAATATGTACGAGGGAGTGGGGGTATGGACAGGCATAGGCTATGGAGGGGGAACCCTAAACATTTCGGACAATACCATTGGCGCTGGTTCTGGAAATAACAGCATCCAGGTTATTTCTGCCGATGGTTACCATGTGGCCAGCTACGGCATAGCAGGTGGAGTTGAGGGAGCCAACGTAACAATATCTGATAATACCATTGGCAGCATTGATGTTTCGACTAGCAGTGAGAATTACTCACATTGTTTTACAGGTATTCAGAATAATGGCGCAACTGAAATTAACATTAGCGGGAACCTTATTGGAAGCGAAAGTTCAGCCAAAAGCATTAATGCCTCAACTGAATGCACGCATACTGCTACGGGGCAGCATGTTGCAGGGATTGTTAACAATGCCAATACAGCTAGCTGTACAATTGAGGATAACATAGTAAAGAATTTATATAACTCAACGGTTAGTGGCTGGTCGAGCTATAGCGGATCACCTTTTGGGCATATGGTAATTGGGATCGCTGCCAATAATGGGGCTAATCTGATTGAGGGGAACACAATTTCAAACCTTACCACAACTTCTTTTGACACTCGGGTCGATCAGATAATTGGTATTTATGCCCAATCGGATAAGCCAGGACAAGTAATTAGTGGCAACATAATTTTCGGGCTTAATACAAGTGCAACCGATCAATATACAAAGCTTTCGGGGATTAGTTACGTTAGCCCCGAAAGTGGAACCAACCTGGTTACCGGTAACCGAATATATGGTATTACTTCTTCAGGATCCTCCGCAACTATAGCATCTGAAATTAAAGGTATTCATTCGGAAAACGGCAAAGCAACCGTTTTTTACAATAACATGGTCAGCCTTGGTAGTGCTGTTACACATGGGCACAATATTTATGGAATTATAAGCTGGATAGGAGGCGAATTTTACCATAATAGCGTTGCCATATCGGGGAATGTAACGGGTTCTCTCAACGGAGGTAGCTTTGCCTTCATGCAGTCTTGGGCTTCGTCCGAACTGGTTGTAATGAACAATATCTTTGTCAACACTCGTACAAATGGCAGCCATAACAATAACTATGCGTTTAGCCTTGGCCATTCTGATAACGCTGATGATATGACGCTTAATTACAACGCGTATTGGGCAGATGGAACGGGGACAGTACTTGCCTACAACGGGACTTCTGATGTAACAGCACTTCCCATACTAGCTGGCAAGGATGCTAACTCAATAAATTCAGAGGTTACCTTTACCAATACTGCCACAGCCGATCTGCATACCAGTACTGCAGCGCTTAACGCTTCAGCATTAGTGATTACGGGTATTACAACCGATTTTGATGGTAACACCCGAAACCCTCAATTTCCCGACATTGGCGCTGATGAGTTTATACAACCCCTTATCCCTGCTCTGGGCAGCGGTCTCGATTTTGGATGGACAGATGTCCTAACTCCAAAAGCTTCTCAATCGTATGAGCTAACAGGGATCGACCTTACTGCAAATATGGTGGTTACAGCGCCAGATAATTTTCAGGTTTCTCTTGAGAGTGAAGAGAACTTTACCCAATCGCTTTCCATTGCACCGGTTAACACCAATGTGGAGACAACCATTTACGCCCGATACCTGCCCGATGTAGAAGGTTTTACCTTTGGAAATATTATAAATTCCAGCTCGGGAGCAGAGCAGACTATACACGTTCAGGGAAGCGCACGGGCAATACACCCAGTGATGGAAACAGGATCGGTATCGGATATTACCACTGAAACAGCAGAAATAAATGCTGAGATTTTACACACTGGTGGAAGGAATGTCTTAAGTAGAGGTATTATTTACTGGCCATACGATGGCGAGGATAAAGAAATTGGTGATCCTGGTGTTGTTAATGTGAGTGAGACTGGTTCGTTCGAGAAAGGAGAGTACTTCATTGCCGTTGATGATCTAGAGATCAATACCCATTACAATTATCGATCGTATGCAAATAATGGCGATTGGGATTTTGGGGGAACAGGATACGGCGAAACGCTAGATTTCTGGACTCACGCCGAACTACCCAGTGCACCCGTGGTTGACGAGATCACCGCATCAACGGTTCGGATAGCCCTTTCCGAGGATGGAAACCCAGACTATACAGAGTATGCCATTTTTGAAACAACTATTAGTAGGTACATTCAGGATGATGGCACTATGAGCGTAACCCCTGTTTGGAAAACCTTTGAGCAGTGGGGCGAAAAAACGGTTTCTCTTTATGCAACCCTAGATTTAACAGGTAACAGGCAGTACATCTTTGGGGCAATTGCCCGAAATGGGGCAACAGTTCAGACAGGATTAGGAGAAACCGAAAGCATTATCACGCTGGCACATGTGCCAAATCCAACCTATCTGCATAATCCTACAGAAACCACAATGCACGTTTCGGTATTTTCATCATCTATGGATTACTCATTCAATACACTTGAAACGCAGTATGCCATTGTGGAAAATAATCTCGAAGAGTATATCCAGTTAGATGGAACCCTGGGAGTTGATATCGAGTGGGGGACAAGGGATCAATGGTACCTTACCCTGATCGGCTTATCGATTGCCACTGAGTACTCGTTCAGCTCCATTGCCCGAAACGATGATGGTATAGAAACCGAACCCAGCACTCCCTCCAGCCTTTATACCCATGCAGCTGTACCGGGAGCACCATCCGTAATCACCCTTGAAGAATCGGTTGTTCAGGTAACCATTGATCCCGGTGAAAACCCCGATTTTATTGAGTATTGTATAATAATTGGTTCAATTTCAAATAATAACTATGTTAATACTGATGGTACTTTTAGCTATGGCCCGGGCTGGCAAATCAAAGCCCTTTGGGATGAGACCCCAATCACTGCATTTAATCCGAATGCTGACTATAGTATTACAATCATGGCACGTAACGATAACGATGTCCAAACTGCAAGTTCTGAAGAGAGTACTTTTTTAACAACTGCTGTTACTCCTCCACCTCCTTACCTTTATTTAACAGCTGGTTCTACAGATCAATTTACATTATGGCAGGCATACATTGGTAGTAACCCCAACTACACTGAGCTGGCATTCCAGGATTCAATCACTGAGCAGTTTGTGCAACCCGATGGTGCATTTGGGGATAATCCAGCCTGGCAAGCGGGAGATAGTTGGAATCAAACAGATATACAAGCAGAAGTAGCTACCAGGTATGCCCTTCGGGCAAAAGCCCGCAACCTCGATGGCATTGAAACAGCATATAGTTTAACATCAAAAATTACCACCTACCCATACCCGGCCGGTATGCCAACCCTAAGCAATATTACATCCAGCTCTGTGGATGTTGAGATTGACCCCAACGGTAATCCTGGTAATGTTGAGTATGCTATTCAGAATACGGAGAATTTTCTGTATGTACAGGCCAATGGCTCTTTTGATGCTACTCCAGTCTGGCAAACCCTTGAGGATTGGGATGATATTGCTATTACCGGGCTACAGCCCGATAGCTATATTGGTATTAGAGTATATTCCAGGAGCATTGGTGACCAAGTGGTTAGTAACGACCAGATTGCATACACCTATACTCTGGCCAATATACCCGATGCACCAGATGTCGAGGCAACATCATCAACATCCATTACTTTAACCATAAATCCCAATGGTAACCCAATAACTGTACGATACGCTATATACGAATCGAATACTGAGATGTACCTGGGTTATGACAGCCAACTAAGTGATGATCCGGTATGGTTTAGCATTGAGTATAGCGCAGAATTTGGGATTGAATACCTGTTGCCAAGCACCGGGTACACTTTTAAGGTGAAGGCACGCAACTCCGATTTGATTGAAACTGAATTCGGACCCGAAACCAGTATAACCACACCCGATGGTCCTCCTATTGCACCTACACTGGTCTCTCCCGAGAATGAGTCAACAGATCTTCTAAACTCCATTCTTTTCAGCTGGAACGAGCTCAGCAATGCTGATACATATAGCATTCAGGTTGCATCCTCTCCTGGGTTTTATGAGTATACCATGGTTTTTGAAGAATCAGACATTTCCGACATAGAGATACAGATAGATAATCTTTTATACAGCACTACCATGTACTGGAGGGTAAATGCCACCAATGAGCACGGAACAGGTTCATGGTCCAGCACATGGTCATTCACAACCATGGAGGGGCCACCAGCCATTCCAGCCCTTCTTTATCCTGAAAATGGCGCAACAGAAATACCGCCTAGTACAAGCCTTGCATGGAGTTTGCCCGACAATACCGATGGATTTAATTTACAGGTTTCTCTCCTTTCGGATTTTAGCACGCTGGTAATTGATTCTACTTATAGCTTAACCTCCTGGAACGATCCGCACTACTGTTATATTTCTAATCTATCTGCAAACACTACCTACTACTGGAGAGTGAGTTCATGGAACGAGCATGGATCGAGCTCTTGGTCGGAGGAGTGGAGTTTCACAACAATAAATGCACCTGATCCTCCGGAGTTGATTAGCCCTGCAAATGGATCAGTAGATATGCCTACATCTCTTACTCTTTATTGGAATAGCGCTTCTCTTGCCTCTTATTACGATGTTCAGGTTGCTTTGGATGAAGATTTTGAAACCTTGCTAGTTGATATGATTAATTGGGTTAATACTGAGTATACCTTGTATAGTCTTGAAGAGAAAACAACGTACTACTGGAGAATTAGGTCGATAAACCAATGGTTTAATAGCGAGTGGTCCGATGTTTGGTGGTTTAAAACCCAAAACGGGTCGTCTGTTCCTGCTGAGAATTATATTGATATTCGTATATACCCCAATCCGGTTGAGAATATCCTATATTTATCCGGTGACCATAGAATCGATAGAGCAACAATTATTTCTGAAATAGGTGTAGTGGTAGAGGAAATTGTTGGTGTTGAAAAAACCATTAACACATCGAATTTAAAACCTGGAGTTTATATTCTTAAGTTGTATACTGGCAGAGGAAGTATTGTTAAACGTTTTGTTAAGCAGTAACATAATTAAGTCTTAAAAAAGGAAGCCTGGTGTAGATATTGCATCGGGCTCCCTTTTTTTAGTCAATGTATTACAATATTATACATGTTTTGTGAAACGGAACCCCTGCGTTAGAAAGGTAATTTTCCCTACGAGTTTTTTTCTCATTAACGATTCTTTAGTTATGTTGGCATCAGCCTTTTCCTGCCCCTTCCGCATTCAGAGGGGGATCGTAGAACTCAAAAGGTGAGCGGTTAGCGGGAGGGCATACGAGGAGCGCTGCGCTGTAGTGCTGATGGGTTGAAGGGTTGCTTTTCCAACCGTAAGTTTATGGTTAAAGGGTAGAACAATTCGCAGCGATTGCGCTCCGCAGGAAGAATCAGTTCAGCCGTAGAGATCGAGAGCACCCTCTGGCAGCGGTGAGTTTTCTTTGCTACTTTCTTTTGATGGCAGCAAAAGAAAGTAGAAGTAATGGGTTCGATGACTCCAGTTTCCGATCAGAATATGTAATTGCCACAATAGTTAATTATACGTTGGTTCAAACATGGTCAGACTTGCAACGGAACACCCAAAAATCTAAAAAACATCAATTCATAGATTTTTGGTAATTAAATTTAGGGTATCGATATCGTACACAGAAACAGGTTAAGCAGTAACATGATTAAGCCCAAAAAAATAAGCCCGTTGCAATCAGCAACGGGCTTATTTAATATCAATTTTTTTATATGCTAAGCATTGTCAACCTTAAACATATGCTGTATTAGTTCAACAACCTTTACCGAGTAACCCATCTCGTTATCATACCAGCTAACAACCTTAACGAAGTTATCGTTAAGCGAAATACCAGCTTTGGCATCGAAAACTGAAGTGCACTTTTCGCCAATAAAATCGGTTGAAACCACTGCATCCTCTGTATAACCCAGAATACCCTTTAGCTCGCCTTCGGAGGCTGCTTTCATTGCTGAACAAATATCAGTATAACTAGCAGGTTTCTCCAGACGGCATGTTAGGTCAACCACCGAAACGTTGGGGGTAGGAACACGGAACGACATTCCTGTAAGTTTGCCATTAAGCGAGGGGATTACTTTTCCAACCGCTTTAGCTGCGCCAGTTGAGGAAGGGATAATGTTTTGGCCAGCTCCACGTCCACCTCTCCAATCCTTCATCGATGGTCCATCAACGGTTTTTTGGGTTGCAGTAACAGCATGAACTGTTGTCATCAATCCCTCGATAATACCAAATTTGTCGTTTAGCACTTTTGCAATTGGTGCAAGGCAGTTGGTGGTACACGATGCGTTGGATACGAATTGCATCTCCTTGTTGTACTTTTCAAGGTTTACACCGCAAACAAACATTGGAGTATCATCTTTAGAGGGTGCCGACATGATAACCTTTTTTGCTCCTGCTTCGATATGTCCCTGACATTTAACCTTATCGAGGAATAGACCGGTCGATTCAATGATATAATCTGCTCCGATTTCTCCCCATTTCAAATCGGCTGGGTTTTTCTCAGCGGTTACTCTTATTGTTTTCCCATTTACAATAAGCTTTCCGTCTTTCACCTCAACAGAACCATCGAAACGTCCATGGGTAGAGTCGTACTTCAACATGTATGCCATGTAGTCAACGTCAATCAGGTCGTTGATGCCCACAACCTCTACGTTATCAAAATTCTGGGCGGCACGGAATACCAGGCGCCCTATTCGGCCAAAGCCGTTAATTCCAATCTTAATCTTTGCCATAGCAGTTGATTTTTAAAGTGTTATGATTATTAATGATTTTTAGCATAATATCACCACAAAGTTAATCATTATAACCATATTATTAAATTAAATGCCATTAAGCATATTAATGATATATGCAAACGATGGAAGTAGATAATAAATAGTTTTTTTTTCATAACCAGACCTATGCTAATCGAATTTAAAACATTCTTCATCAAAAAATGTTTATAAAAAGTAAGTGGTGTCCAAATAATCTTTTTTTAGGATTTGTCAGTCACTACTGTTAAAAAATATTTTAGACTTAATATATGGAATAGAATTTGATGATGATAAACATTTGGCAGACTATAATATTCAATATTATTTCTAAATAAATTAAATGTTTTGCATCCAGTAAATTAACCAAAATCCCTTGTTCATGAGAAAAACTCTATTTCTTTTTATCATGTTGCTTTCTATTGGAATAGTAAGCGCAAATGGAAAAGTGCTAAAATCAGAGGTCAACTCAAATTTGACCGATGATAGGCAACAAGTTATCCAAAACGAAAAAGATCCTTCCAACGAAGCCTTTATTCTAACCTTTGGCTTTATTGAGGATCCAGGTGCTCAGGTTGATATTTATGATAATTATATAAGTGTAACTGTTGCCTGGGATACCGACATCACATCTCTCACACCCACAATGACCATATCCGAGGGTGCAACTATTGATTATGAGTTTCCAGTTACAATGGATTTCAGCGAAAGTGTTTACTTTACCGTTACTGCAGAGGATGGAGTAACAACCAACACCTATATGGTTTGGGTTAATCAGGATTATCAATACCCTGAAATAATACCCGAAGTTCAGTACTTTGGTTTAACCAATCCCGAAGATGTTGACTTTACCATTCTTTGGGGAAGCGAAACTGAGATCACCCAGGTTTATTACTATAACTGGGATGATTGGGATAATTATCAGGTTCCACTTGAAGAGGGAACAGATTATTTTGTTAATGGTGATATACTAACTATCTCAAGCGAATTTATTCTTTCGGTCAATCCAGATGTTTACGATTGGCTTGACTTTCATGTTGAATTTGGAATGTGGGGGTATGCATGGTTTGGCATAGTGGTGGTTGAAACCACAACCCCATACCTTATGCCTGGTAACCTCTCGTACGATTTGACCAACCCCGGCGATCTATTTACCACCGTTGTGTATCTGAATGCAAATGAGGTTGTTTCTGTTTCCGAAGGAGAAATCCCCCTTACCCAAGGCGAAGATTACTCCATTGAGGGAGCATGGCTTTTCATTCATGATACCTACTTGAGTGAAAACCTTTTAGCTGTTAATGATGAAGTTGAACTTACCGTTGCATTCGATACAGATGATGAGGCAATTCTTAGCATCACTGCCATAGAGAGTGGCGTTGTGAATGCCACCATCGATCCTCAATCGGTTACATTCATTAATGAATTTCCATACTACCAGGATATAACCGTTACATGGAACGATGCCTCGGAGGTAACCCAACTTTTTGTAACGTTAATTGAGGAATGGTACATCGAGCAGTTTGAATGGCCATACTACAACGTTACCGATAACGGTGATGGAACAGCTCTTCTGAGGATATTCTTTGATGAGGATGATAAGTTTAATGAGCTATCCAAAGGTAGTTCAAAGGATGAAGAGTATTCGTTTGTTACCATTGATATTTCTTTCGATGTAGGTGCTCCGGCAACCTTCTTCATGACCCTTGTATGGGAGTACTTTGATGTTAACGTAACCATAGTACCCGAAGAAGCAGGTTGGGTAGAAGGAGACTGGGACTACTCGCCAGGTGAAGTAGTTTACCTTGAGGCATATCCAAGTTGGGGTTACACCTTTGTCCAATGGGAAGACATGGAGGGTGAAGTGGTTAGCACTGAGAATCCATATGTCTTCATTATGCCTGATTACGATGTTGATTTAGTTGCTGTTTTCGAAGAAGCGGGCAACACCTATTCTGTCTCCTATGGCGTAATAGGTGGTAATGGTGGCATATACGCAACTGCCAATGGATACTATATTTATAGTGGAGATCAGGTAACCGAAGGTTGGGATATTGAGTTTAACGCCTATGCCGATTGGGGCTATGGAGTGAAGGAGTGGAGAGTTAACGGTGCTGTTGTTCCCGGTTTTACAGGTTCTACATATGTTTACGAAAATCTCCAAAGTGATATTAATGTTACCGTTGAGTTTATCGAATGGGAGTATCCTGAGATAACCCCCGAATATCAACTATTCGGATTGACAGATCCACAGGATGTTGATTTCTATATTAATTGGGGTAGCGAAACAGAGATACTAAATGTTTACTACTACTTTGAGGATGATGATGATGATTACCAGATTACCCTTGATGAAGGAACGGATTATTACGTATCAGGAGATGTTCTAACCATAACCAGCGATTTTATTCTATCGCAGGATCCAGAACCTTTTCAGGCATTATATTTCAGCGCTGAGTTTGGATCTGGTTACTATGAGTGGTTTGCCATAATGGTGCTTGAATCAACCTCTCCGCTTGTTATTCCAGATATCCTATACTACGATTTTACCAACCCTGGTGATTTGATGACCACAATAATCTTTATGACTGCAACCGAGGTAGTATCCATTGCAGAGTCGGGCAGCGTTTTGGTTGAGGGTGAAGATTACCATATCGATGGTACATGGCTATTTATTCACGATAGCTACTTAAGCGAGAATCTTGCTGAGGTTGACGATGAGCTTGAGCTCATTATCGAGTTTGATACTGGTGATGAGGCATTCCTAACCATTACTGCCATTGAGAGCGGTATTGTAAATGCCACCATTGATCCAACAGCTGTTACTTATTTCAACGAGATGCCTAATTATCAGGATATAACCATTACCTGGAACGATGCTTCTGAGGTTACTCAGATGTTTGTTACGGTTAATTATGGTTGGCAGGTAGATCAGTTCGAGTGGCCATACTACGATGTTACCGACAATGGCGATGGAACAGCATTGCTTAGGATGTATTTCGATGAGGATGATAAGCTTTTATCTGCTAAATCATCCTCAAAGGAAGAGTTTATATACTATGTTACCGTTGAAATTTCATTCGACGTTGGTAGTCCCGCTTACTTCCTGATTACGGTGATTGAGGAGTACTATTATGTTAACGTAACCATAGTACCCGAAGGAGCAGGTTGGGTTGAAGGTGGCTGGGATTATATGCCAGGCGAAGAGGTTTATCTATATGCCGAGGCAAACTACGGATATAACTTCCAAAACTGGCGTATCGATGGTGAAGTGGTCAGTTCCAGCAATCCATACGAATTCATTATGCCCAACCACGATGTAGATATATCGGCTCATTTTATCGAAAGTGGTACTACAACCTATACTGTAACCCTGACGGTTAATCCTACAGGTGCTGGTGTTGTTACGGGTGCCGGATCCTTCGCCGCAGGCGAGAGTGTAACCGTTACGGCTACTCCCAACGAAGGATTCATGTTCGATAATTGGACCACAACCACGGGCACTGAGGTGAGCACCAATTCAACCTATACCTTTACCATGCCCGCATCCAACGTGTCGCTGGTTGCAAATTTTGAGACTACATCATTGTACACCGTTACATTCATCGTAAGCGATAGCCAGGGTGCCATTCAGGGTGCTGCCATTGCCGTTGATGGACTGGAAGAGGATCTGATAACCGATGAGGATGGGCATGCTTCGCACACATTCCTCGATGGAGACTATGATTTTGTGGTTTCGCACGATGGCTACCATAACTATGTGGGAACCTTTACTGTATCCGGCGAGGATATTGAGGTTGAGGTTACCATGATTCCCGTTGGAGTTAATACCGAGGTATTAACCCAGCTCAAGGCCTACCCCAACCCATTCGATGGTTACATCAACTTTGCCTCTTCCGAAAGGATAAGCAGGGTAGTGGTAACCAATCTGATTGGGCAGGTAGTAATAAATGCTCATATCACCGGAAGCGAGCAATCGCTTAATACAGCCATGTTACATAAGGGTGTTTACCTGGTTACCTTCCACTTGGAGAATGGCAAGCAGGTAATCCGCAAGATGATAAAGCAGTAGATCGCTGAAACGTTTCACAACCGAAACGCCCGATGGGGGAAACCCTGTCGGGCGTTTTTTTACCCGTCATCCTATGTTTGCAACAAAATATTATTTTCGTTTGGAGTAAACAGACAAGACGAAGGGTAAGGCCAAAGTTAAAGTCCGTCATTGGTCTTCAAAGACAGTTCGCAATGGTAACTTCTTACCC
>Ga0334884_1001106_pt1 | contig 42426 bp, 36 predicted proteins | sample GraSluR1_MG_7_FD_207215 | JGI IMG/M metagenome (GOLD analysis project Ga0334884, IMG submission 207215) | Sludge microbial communities from methane-producing bioreactor in Wageningen University, Netherlands - Granular Sludge_12_05 R1 | ecosystem: Engineered > Bioreactor > Anaerobic >... | reverse complement strand
TGAACAACTTCAACTACGGCATGACGGGCGGACAGTATTCGGGCACCACGCCCCGGGGAAGCATCACCTCCACGTCCCTCCTTGGTCACGTGGAAGACGGCTTCGACCTCTGCGCCCTGGCCGCCGCCTCAGGAGCGCCTTTCACTGCACGGGGCTCCGTCGCCGACGGGGAGGACCTGAGGACTCTCATCCGCACCGGGCTGTCCAGAAAAGGATTCTCTTTCGTGGAGGCGGTCTCCGCCTGTACCACACATTACGGAAAGCGAAACGGGATAAAAACTCCGACGGAAATGTTTCAGTGGATCCGGAAAAACTCGGTGAGCCGTGAGAGGGCTGCAACTCTTCCGGAAGAGAAAGTTCGCGGAAAGTTCGTCCTCGGGGTCTTCTCCGACAGACAGTCGGAGGACTACGGGACACGGTACCGGAAAGCCGCCGAAGCTGCGGTAAAGGAGGCACAGGCATGAACAGCCGGCTCGAGATAGCCCTTGGGGGAGTCGGAGGCCAGGGGATCGTCACCGTAGGCGCCATGCTTGGGGAGGCGGCCGTACTCGAGGGACGGAACGCATGTCTCTCCTCGTCCTACGGAACCGAAGCACGGGGGACGTTCACGAAATCAGACATTATCATCAGCGACGGAGAAATCGACTTTATCGAAACGGAGACACCGGCCTTCGTGCTCTGCCTCGCCCAGGAAGCCTACGACCGGTACAGCGGAACTCTCACCCCCGACGCCGTCCTCGTCTACGACAGCGACACGGTGGCCCCCGTACCAGAAAGAGCTGCCTCCGAAAAGGGATATCCCCTGACCTCCCTGGCAGGACCCGGGGCAGTCAACATGGCGGCCCTGGGCATCATCACCGCCGTCTCCGGGGCAGTGAGCCGGGAATCGGTCCTGGGGCTCATCCGGAAGAGGATGAACTCACCCCAGCCCCTGAGGAAGGGAAGCGAAGAAGCCTTCCGGAAGGGATTCGAGGCAGCCCGGCAGGACGGGCCAGGCGCAGGAGCGCCTGTCGTATAGACGACTGAAATGCCCGAAGGAGGATTTTTCTTTCGGTCAAAGAAGCGGCATTGAAGCGGGGTGTGGATCCACGGGCGGTGCAGCGGTATTGGGCATCAGGGAAAATTCCGGGCGCGAAAAAGACGGCCGCGTACTGATGATGCCGGGAGATACGGAAAAAACCTTGCGACAGCCGCAAAAAGTCCGGGAAGAAACAGCCCCGGCCCTCTATCCCGGGCTGTTTCTTTTGGACGAAACGCCGGAGATATTGCCGCGGATCTGCCTGACGAAGAGCACAGGCAGGAATTTTTCGCGAAACACGCTTTCCTCCAGGGGAATACCATAAAAGGCCTGGACTGGTCGTTTCCATAAAAACAAACCGGGGACCTGAAAAAAATACCTCCTATCCCCAGTATCTTTAACGGAGTTTTTCCTCTATACTGTAATTTCAGAATTCATAGAGTTATTTTTGCCCTTTCTCTGGACACTCGGAGGACGGGATATTTGCGTGTTTCTGTGGTGTGCCGTTGTTCCATGCTGAGAGGGGGGAACATTATGTACATAAGGCTGCAAAGCGAAGGGACTATCGGACGGCTGACCCTCGCCAACCGGGTCGTCATGCCCGCGATGGGAGTCAACCTCGCCTCGCCGGACGGAGGCGTCACAGAGGACATCATCGCATTTTACGAGGCACGGGCGCGCGGCGGCGCCGGACTCATCATCTCCGAGGTCACCCGGATCGAGGGCGGCGCGGGCATAAGCGAACCGTGCCAGATCGCCGCATACAGGCCGTCAGATATCTGCGAGCTTCAGCGGCTTGTTGACGCTGTGCACAAGTACGAAACCGGGATCTTCATCCAGCTCCAGCATCCGGGCCGGGAAGCTTCGCCCATCATAGCGGGCGAGCGCCCCGTCGCTCCATCCCCCGTGGCAAATCCCCTCTCCGGCGGAGGCATCCCCCGGGAGCTGAGCCTGGAAGAGTGCGGGACACTGGCGCAGAAATTCGCGGGTGCCGCGCAGATCGCCATGGCGGCAGGGGCAGACGGTGTGGAGCTCCATGGAGCCCATGGATATTTGATCAACCAATTCCTCTCTCCCGCCATGAACTTCCGCACGGACAGGTACGGCGGTTCCTTTGAAAACCGCATGCGCTTCCTGGTGGAAATCCTGGCCGGGATCCGAAAAAGCTGCGGTCCCCGTTTCCCCGTTTCGGTACGCATCAACGCCGAGGAGGCCCTTCCGGGAGGAATCGACCTTCAGGAAGCGTGCAGGATCGCCGCCGCGCTGGAAAAGTCGGGAGCGGACGCCATCAATGTCAGCTGCTATTCCCAGGGGTGCATCGAGCCCGGCACATACGAAGAGGGGTGGAAAAAATACATGCCCTCTGCGGTGAAAAAGGCCGTTTCCATCCCCGTGATCGCCGTCTGCAACATCAAGTCCCCCGCGGCGGCGGAAGCCCTGCTGGAAGAGGGCGCCTGCGATTTCGTCGGCGTCGGGCGGGGGCACCTGGCCGACCCGGAGTGGTGCGCGAAGGCCTTTTCCGGCAGGGAGGACGAAATTCGCACGTGCATCGGTTGCCTCGGCTGTTTCGGCGAGATCGTGAAGGCAAAACGGGTGCGGTGCGCGGTCAATCCGGTGACCGGAAGAGAGCGTGAATACGCCTCCCCTGCCAGGGACGGGAAGGAGCGCGTCGTGGCGATCGTCGGCGGCGGCCCTGCGGGGATCGAGGCAGCCCTCGTGCTGAAGGAGCGCGGTTTCTCCCCCGTTGTCTTCGACCGGGGAGAGAGGCTCGGCGGCACGCTCAACACGGCCGACAAGGGATACGGAAAAGAAAAAATCACCCGGTATACGGACTCCCTGATACGGCAGGCCGAAAAGGCCGGTATCGAAACGAGGCTCGGGACGGATGCGTCGCCCGAAACAATCAGGGAGTTGGATCCCTGCGGCGTATTCGTCGCATGCGGGGCTGAACCCTTAGTGCCGCCCATTCCGGGTATCAACGAAGACCTGGTTTGTACGGCGGAGGATGTGCTGCTGGGCAGTGAAAAACTCCAGGGGAGGGTGGTGGTGGTCGGGTCCGGCATGACGGGGCTGGAAACAGCGGAGATGCTGGCCATGGACGGCTGCTCCGTGACTATGGTGGAAATGCTCGACGAACTTGGAGCAGGCGTGTACCCGACAGTTGTTCAGGACGTAATGGGCAGGATCGCCCAACACGATGCGGTCATCCTGACCGGACACCGGCTGGAGAGGGTCACCCCAGCCGGTGTGGAGCTGACCAGGCTCTCGGACGGCGAAAAGGTGGCAGTGAACGCCGACAGGGTGGTGCTGGCCATGGGAGTGGTGCCCCGCAAGGCGGCGGCGGACGGTTTCAAGGCGGCATTCCCCAACGTGCGCGTCATCGGCGACGCGTACAGGGGAGCCCGCATTCTCGAGGCCACCCGGGACGCTCATGGAAAGGCGTTCACCTTCGAGCCGTAGTCGTTCCGCCGGGAAAAAGCCGCAATGAACAACCAGTACGGCATACAGCTTTTCGCGGCCGCCGACGGCCGCCGACGGCCGGAAAGCCCGCGAACCCCTTCCGGACGAAAAATGCAGTGTATGGGAGAGCAAGAGGTGTCCTGTCCTCGTGCTCTCTCTTCATTGAAACTGCAACATTTCGATCCGGTGAAAAAGAACTCCCCCGGGAGACTATTCGGCCCGTCCCGACCGCGGGTTTTTCTCTTTGCCGTGAATGGGGATGCACTGCCCGCAGAAGGAGCATTCCCCCCGGGCCAGCCCGTCGTCCTCCAGACCCCAGCGGCGGAGTTCCTTGAAGACAGAGAATATGCTCGCCCCCATCTCCGACAGGGAATACTCCACCCTCGGCGGAACCTCGGCATAGACCGTCCGGACGATCAGGCCGTCCTCCTCCAGCTCCCGGAGCTGCTGGGTCAGCACCTTGGCGCTGACGGCCGGAATGGCCGCCCCCAGCTTCCCGTACCGTACCGCTCCCCGGGACAGCTCCTTCAGGATCAGCAGCTTCCACTTCCCGTTGATGAGTGACAGGGTGGTCTCGATGGGACATTTCCCTCCCATGGCGCGCCTCCTTGTGTCCCTGCAGGACTATTGCTTTCCTCCAGGTAGGTATGGTTACAAAAAAGTGCATACTTGCGAAAAGAAAGCGACACTTTTACAGTAGCAAATACGGCGCCGGAAGACAATCAGTTTTTTTGCGGGGGAGGAAGGGTCATGAAGAACATCACCATCGAAATCCTCGGGGAAGAGGACATTGAACAGTGCAGGGAGCTGTGCGGCGAGCTGATGGCCTTCCAGAAGTCGAAGGCCTTTATGAAGCCGGAGCGGTTTGACGGCATGAACTTCGACACGAGGATGAAAAAGAGCTGGGAGAGCGCCCTGGAAAAACACGCTGCCATCGCAAAAGACGGGGCGATTCCCGTGGGGTACGTCTTTTCCACCGTGGAATCGGCGGAGGGGATGAAGAACTCGTCCTTCAGGCTCCTGTCGGATACAACCGGTTTTCCGGAACGCATCGGATGTCTCAGCAACCTCTACATCCGGGACGGCTACCGGGGTTCGGGGCTGGGGTCAAGGCTGTTCGACATTTCTATGAAATGGCTGGAGAGCTTTTCGTACATGGAACTGATCTACATCTTCATCTCCAACGGGAACGACGAGGCGATGGATTTCTACCTGAAACACGGGTTTTCCTACAGCCACAACGTGCTCGGAGGGTTCATCACGGCGGTGAGCAGAAGGGTCAAATGAGCCCTGAAAACCAATTCCAGATCCTTCGCTCCGCTCAGGATGGCAAACAAGCCCCTGTCATCCTGAGGGTACGCCACATCACCCGAAGGATCTGGGATTGGTCTTGCTATCCCCAAAGTGCGGGATTCTTCGCTGCGCTCAGAATGACAAAACAGGCTTCACGCTCAGGATAATACTCCGGTTTTCCCCTCAGAACGGCAGCAAATGCAACATCACGACAGGCTCATCCGGGGATTGGAAGCGCACAGGATCTCCCTGCGGAATGTTCCTCCGCAGAAGCGCTTCACAAGCTCCTCCAGTTCACTGCATATTTTTTCAACTTCGTCCCTCTCGACGGGGGGCAGACCGTCCACGTTGAACTCGATGGACTTCGTCTCCGGAAGGGTGAGGGTATGATTTGCCTGCCGCCAGCTCCACCTCCGGGTAAGTACCGTATTGCCTTCAACAAAGATGAATTCCCCCGGAAGGGGATGTTCCTCCTCAGTCTCTCCGAAGGGAACGAAAACCTCCTCCCCGTCAGCCGGCCTGAGAGCAATGTCATCCTTCACGTCGTCCAGGGAATGCCCCCCAGTGGGAACAAGATGCCGGAGGGAGAGCACATTGCCGATATCCACAAGGGCATTGATTGAAGGAAGCTCCTGCCCCTTTACCACCCTCCTGGTCATGGCCTCTATGGATGAACGGAACTCCGCCGGCTTCACACCGGTCTTCCGGAATGCCTCCCGCCACGAGGTGATGCGCGGATGCTCGGCCGGGTTTGTCGTTCCCATCCGCTCCCGCAGGGAGCTCTCCGCATCGCGAAGCATGGCTGTAAGGACTTCGGGTGACGGGCCGTTTTCAAGACCCCGTCCGACGACCACGCCGCGGACATACCCGGGAAAAGAAGAGAACACTTCGTCTGAAATGGTGTAAAAAATTTCTTTCATGAAATAGCCTCCGTCCCTGAATCTTGCCGTATGGATCCCGACAGCTGCCAGACTACCGCCAAGGGCGGCGCCATGTCAAGGACGGAGGCCTCTGTTCGCAGGAAAACGTCAGAGCGCCGCGAAGGCCTGCTTCAGATCATCGATAAGGTCCTCAGGGTCTTCAAGCCCCACGGACATGCGGATCAACCCCTTGGAGATCCCCGCAGCAGCCTGTTCTTCGTCCGAGAGGGCGGAGTGGGTCATGGACGCTGGGTGCTGAATGAGGGATTCGGCGTCACCGAGGCTCACTGCAAGGGTCCAGAGCCTGGTCGACTCGATGAACTTCTTCCCAGCTTCATATCCACCCTTCAGCTCCATAGCGATCATGGCGCCGAAGTACTTCATCTGGCGCCCGGCCAGTTCCTTCTGTGGGAAGCCGTCAAGTCCCGGATACCGTACCTCCGCCACCTCGGGGCGGCTTTCCAGGAATTCGGCCACCTTCATAGCGTTCCCGCAGTGGCGGGGAACCCTCAGGTGCAGCGTTTTCATGCCCCTGAGCAGGAGGTAGGCGTCGAAGGGGGAGAGGGTGGCGCCGGTGAGGTCTTTCAGTCCCTCCATCTTGACTCTTCCGATGAATTCCGCACTTCCTACCGCAACCCCGGCGATGACATCACCATGGCCGTTCAGGTACTTGGTGGCGGAGTGGACCACCACGTGGGCGCCGAGTTCGAGCGGCCGTGTCACAACGGGCGAGCAGTAGGTGTTGTCCACCACGAGCAGAGCGTTGTTTTCCCGAGCAATCTTCGCCAGCCCGGCGATGTCCGCAATGGCCATGGTGGGGTTCGAGATGGATTCGCAGTAGATCACCCTGGTGTTGGGCTTCACCGCCGCCCGGACGGCGGAAAGATCGGTAAGATCCATGAACGTGGTCTCTATGCCGAACCGGGGGAACTGGTGGCTGAGAAGAGAGTGAGTGCAGCCGTACAGGGTCTTCGCGGCGAGGACATGGTCCCCCGAGGAGAGAGCCGTCCAGAGGACAGAGGAGATGGCTCCCATGCCGGATGCCGCCACTGCAGCCGCTTCACCGCCTTCCAGGAGGGCGATCTTCTCCTCCACAGCGGTAAAATTCGGATTGCCGAGACGGGTGTAGATGTAGCCCTTTTCCTCTCCCTTGAAGCGACGGGCACCTTCATCGGCGTTTTTGAAGGCGAAGGTGGATGTCTGATAGATGGGTGTTGAAAGAGCCCCGGTCTGAGGATCCGGGTGAGTTCCGCAATGAACGCATTCTGTGTCAAAACGACGGGTCATTCTTTTTCCTCCCTAAAATGATTGATTATGGTATATCCGGGCCTACTTGCCGGAATTCATGGGTCTCGGCATGACGTCATCGGGTATGGCGCACCGGTACGGATTTCCATCAAGACGGTTCTGAAGCTCATTCTTTGCCTTTTCGATAAGCTCCGGATCGTGAAGGAAATCCACTGCTGCTGCTGCCAGAACCTTTCCGGCGTGGAGCATCCCCTTGTGAGACAGGGAAACCCCTCCCGTGGAAACGATCTGCCACGAATGCCCCGGCGTATGATTGGGCCATGTGCCCACCCAGATCTGCCCCGTGGGCACATTCCAGCTCACATCTCCCACATCGGTCGAGCCGGGAAGCACAAATTCGCTCGGTCCGTAGGGAAGCACCTCGTCCGCAAGGGGACGTTCACGGAGGCGGCGGGCGGCTTCTTTTCCGACAGTGCCTCCCGGAGCCGAGTACTGATCAAGGTCCTGGCTCCGTTCCGACGGGGCGATCCCCTCGAAGATCTTCCGGGCGAATTCCCTGTCCTCGTCAGAGTAGGCGGGAACGCCCAGCTCACTGTAATTGCGGTAGAGAACTTCTTCCACTACGTTGTTCTGGATGACGTTCGCGCAGGCCTTGATAAAGACGATCTCAACCTTGGTACCCGTCATGAGAGCCGCTCCCCTGGCGATATCGTTTACCCTCCCGTAGATCTCCTCCACCTGGGGCGTCATGGGAGCACGAAGAAGGTAAAGCACCTCAGCCTTCGGCTGTACCACGTTGGGGGAAAAGCCGCCGGAGTCGGTTATGGCGTAATGCATCCTGGCCTCGGGAACCACGTGTTCCCGAAGGTAGTTCACACCCATATTCATCAGCTCAACCGCGTCCAGGGCGCTGCGTCCCAGGTGAGGGCAGGAAGCCGCGTGGGCGCTCACCCCTCTGAACCGGTATGCCACCTGGAAATTCGCCAGGGAGCTGAAGGGAAAGACGGCATTCACTGATCCCGGGTGCCATGTAAGGGCGATATCGACATCGTTGAAGACACCGGCCCTGGCCATAAAGGCCTTGCCCGAGCCGCCTTCCTCCCCGGGGCACCCGTAATAGCGAACTGTTCCCTGCATTCCCGTATTCTTCAGGTACTCCCTGAAAGCGACCGCTGCCGCCAGCGATCCTGCGCCGAGATTATTATGGCCGCATCCATGTCCGTTTTCCCCGGGTACAAGAGGGTCCTTTTCCGTGACTCCTGCTTTCTGGCTGAGTCCGGAAAGGGCATCGTACTCGCCGAGGAAAGCGATGACCGGGCTTCCCTGTCCCCATGAACCGCAGAATGCCGTATCCACACCCGCAACGGGCCGTTCTACCGTGAAGCCCTCGGTCTTGAGAGCCTCACAGAGGGTGTCTGCGGACTTGAACTCCGTGAATGCCGTTTCGGCGTACTCCCAGATTTTCCGGTCCACATCGATGAAGAAATCTCTTTTTTCCTCGATTATCCTTCCCAGGTCCTTTTTTTCCATTCCCTTTCACTCCTCTTCCACGCCCCTGTTCCCGTTCATCCGAAACAATACCGGCAGCCATGCTTTTTCCATTCGTGTGAAGCTGCCGAAAAAAACACTTTTTCCGGGAACAAACAAAGGTGCCGGGGTATTTTGAAATACTTTTGGTCCATGATATCATCCATTTCGGCAAGGTTCCATTCTGAACCAATGAATGAACAAAAGGAGATGGTATCCATGATCGACGTAAAGAAAAAAGCGCAGGAACTGAACGACCAGATCATCAAGTGGAGGCGCACACTCCACGCCAATCCGGAAGTCGGCTTCAATACCGCGGCCACTGAGAAACTCATCGTGGACGAGCTCGGCAAAATGGGCGCGAACGAGATCCGCCACGGGAACGGCAAGCGCGGGGTCGTGGCTCTCATCAAGGGTGGAAAACCGGGAAAGGTACTCGGCATTAGGGCTGACTATGACGCTCTCAACATGACTGAGGATACCGGCCTTCCCTTCGCCGCAACGAACGGCAACATGCACGCCTGCGGCCACGATGCCCATACCGCCATGCTTCTCGGTACGGCGAAAATTCTCATGGAGTGCCGGGACGAACTCCAGGGAACGGTGAAGCTCATCTTCCAACCCTCAGAGGAGGACGGAAAGGGAGCCCCGGCCATGATCGAGGACGGATTGTTCGAGAACCCCTCCATGGACGGCATCATCGGGCTTCATACCGGAAGCCTCTGGAATGGGTTCAAGTCAGGAGAGGCCGGCTACCGCTTTGGCGCACTCATGGCTGCCTCCGACTGGTTCACCGTCACCTTCGAGGGAAAGGGAGGGCATGGGGCAACGCCTCACCTGACAATAGACCCCGTTGCCATGGCCTGCCAGGCGGTCAACCTGCTCCAGCTCGTAGTCAGCAGGGAGACGAGTCCACTGGATTCCGCAGTCATCACCGTGGGCACCATCCAGGGCGGCACCATGCCCAACATCATCGCCCCGAGCTGCACCATCAGGGGCACCATCCGATCCCTCTCGCCGGAGACGAGGAAACATCTCGAGAAAAGGCTGAAAGCGATCTGCACCGACGTCGCGGAGGCTCTTCGGGGCAAGGCATCCATTACCTTCACCTATGGGCCTCCCCCCCTCATAAATGACAAGGGAATGACCGAAAAGATGAAGGCTGCCATGGAGGACATCCTCGGTGCCGACCTGGTCCACGAGGTGGAAGAGCCTACCATGGGCGGAGAAGACATGGCCTTCTTCCAGGAGAAGGTCCCCGGCTCCTTCTTCTTCCTGCCGGCAACTTACGGCGATGAGCGGGACTACCCCCACCATCACCCGAAATTCGACGTGAACGAGAGCGTGTTCTGGATCGGCCCCGCTGTGATGACCAAATTCGCCCTCAGCTGGCAGTAACCATGGCACTCCACAGGGAAACGCCTCTTCTGGAATCCGTCCCCCTGGGAGCCGTCTCAGGGCGAAGGGTATTTCTCAAAATGGAGAACATGCAGCCCGCCGGATCATTCAAACTGCGGGGGATCGGGCGGGTATGCGAGGAAGCGGCCAAAGCAGGGGCGACCAGGTTCATCTCTCCCTCGGGGGGAAACGCCGGGTACGCCGCAGCCTGGTCGGGACGGGAACTCGCCGTCTGCACCACGGTCATTGTTCCCGTAACCACGTCCGAAGAGGCAAAAAACGCGATCGCCTCCCTGGGGGCCGAGGTCATCGTCTCCGGGGAGAGCTGGAAGGAATCCAACGAGCTCGCCCTCTCCATGGCTGCCGAAGACAGGAGCGCAAAATACATCCATGCCTTTGACGACCCCGTCATGTGGGACGGGCACGGCACCCTCATCGACGAGGCGGCGAAACAGGGACCGAAGCCCGATGCCGTCGTGCTCTCCGTGGGGGGAGGAGGGCTGCTCTGCGGTACTGTCGCCGGAATGGACCGCAACGGCTGGGGAGATGTGCCGATCCTCGCCTGCGAGACGGAAGGAGCGGCATCCTTCGCTGCGGCCGTGGCGGCAGGTGAAATCGTCGAGCTGAAGGGCATAACGTCCGTGGCCACTTCGCTGGGCGCACGGGCAGTGGCTCCGGCGGCTCTCGAACTTGCCCGGAATCACAGGATCACGCCCTACGTCGTCCCCGATAAATCTGCCGTGGCCGCCTGCTCAAGGTTCCTCGACGACCACCGTGTGCTCGTGGAACCGGCCTGCGGGGTATCTCTCTCCGCAGTTTACGAGAACTCTCCCCTGCTGGGAGACGCCTCCACCGTGCTTGTGGTGGTGTGCGGCGGCATAGGCATCAGCGCAGCGAAACTCAGGGATATGGAGCAATCGGTCGGAACACGCTGAACACGCCCGGGAAATAATCGGGCACACCTCCTCGTATTCCAAAAAATCGACCTCTTCCGAAAATGCCGGAGGAGGTCGATTTTTTCGCACTTTTCGCGATCCGGCAACACACGAATTTTAAAATTTTGATTTGCCTGATATTTTGATAAGCGTTACAATCACCACGTCTTCAGATACACTTTTTTCCATTTTCAGGGGGGAGGTTTTGTAATGAAAACTGACACAAAGACGCACTTTCTGAGACAGCCTGCACCATCGATGTTTCTGTGCATGCTGTTTCTCTCCTTCGCCTTGACTCTTTCCTATCCGGTTCGTGCCGCACATGGGGCGGAGCGGCAGTCCAGAAGATTGGGAGACATCACGATCGAGGCAGACAGCATCGCGCACTCCGGCTCAAACTTTATCGCTACGGGGAACATCACACTGGCAGTCGACCAGGGCGAACCTATTCTTTCCGTCGGCGATCCGCCCGGCGGAACGGCATCCCTCCTGTTCGACTCCGGAGGTACCCGTCTCTGGACGGAGAGTCCGGTCCTGCTGGGGGCACTGGGCATCAGGCGTCATTCCGGATCGACACCGAAACTCTGGAGTCTCTGCCGGGGGAACATACGCATCGACAGCACGACCATGGACCCAGGCAATAACACCGTCCGGGTAAAAGCTTCCGACGGTGGATCCACGTTCGATCCTCTCTTCGGCCTTCCCTTCGCCTATGTGGACGATCCTCCCGTCTTTTCGGCAACAAAGGATTCAGTGACACTCCCTGATGTACAGGGAAGCATCCCCGCACTGGGGCTGCCATTCCCTATCCAGCAGGGAATGATCCTCTCCAGGGAGGGTTCCTCCATGCCTCCCCTCCACTTCAACACGCTCAGTGCTCCCCTGTCGACGATCAGCGTAAAGAAATACGGATGGCCCATTCCGGACTTCACAGTGGATTTAGACTTTCTCCAGCTTGACTTCGAAATGTCCGGCTTCATTACCATCCCCGGCCAGATCGAGACTTTTTCCGGAGGAAAAGGTGAAGGAGGCCTTGGTTTCGCCTTCGGGTTCAAGCTGGACCCCTTCTGTATCAACACCATCGGCGGATCCCTTGAACTCACAGAGTCGCACCTCTGCATCTTTCCCATGACCCAGTACAACCCTGTCGCAGCCGAGTGGAACGCCCTCGGGTTCAAAATCAGCGAGATCTGTGACCCTTCGAAGCTCAGTATCCAGGGAAACATCGGATTCCACCTCGTAGACATCGCGTACGCCCTCGACAAATTCGCCGCTGTGACAGGGCTCAACCTGCTCGAAGGCAATATGGCCTTCACGCTCGCTCCTGCCGGCGGGGTCGCGTTCTCAGGAGACCTCGCGCTGCTTCATTACCTGCCGCTCGGCGATGCCCGGGTCTCGATCGGATGGGGACGCCCGGGGCTCTCCCTCGAGGGGAACTTCTACTGGTGGGGCGGCCTTTTCCACGGAGTTCAGAAGGGCTCACTCTCTTACCTGAACGAGAAGATCGAGCACACCTTTCTCACGGAGGGAAGGATCGAAATTCCGGGAAATATTCCCATTATCGGAGGATACCAGTTCGCGGACGTAAAAGCGCAAGGCCTGCTTCGGGGTTCCCAGTCCGGAATCGAAAAAGCGTGGCTTGAGGCAGGAGTCTCCGTTCACGTGGTCTTCTTCGACTACGGCGTATCAGTAGGAGTTGACTTCACCAATCCAGCTCATCCCGCGTTCTACGTGAACGGCATACGCGTTCCGTTCAGCGTATCGTCTGCAGAAACCGGCGGAAAAGCCGTTCAGCCGCTCAGGCTTGACGAGACAGTCCCCTTCGCCTATTTCCTCGTCCGGAGTGAAAAAGGAGTTCCGAAGGCCAGCCTCATCTTTCCGGACGGCTCGGAACATCCGTGGGAAACCACGCCTACATTTGGTCCGGGTGAACTGCCTCCACAGGCCATGGTGAGCCGCCGGGAGAACGACGCCATAGGAGAGAGTTATTTTCTCGTCGGCCGGCCTCCTCTTGGAGAGTACTCGCTGGAGATCGAAAACGCTCAGGAGCTTGGAGAGTTCGAAATTCAGCTCGTCCTCCCCGATGCTCCTCCGGAAGCGGCCTTCGTCGGGCTGCAGGAGAAGATCACATGGGACGGAACACCACTTCAGGTAGAGTGGACCGTAAGCGACGACTTCGACCCGTCTCCTGAAATTTCCCTGTACTACGGTACAAGGGAAGACGGATCGGACATGCAGCTACTCTCAAACACTCTAGAAGACGACGGAGTCTTCCACTGGGACATTGAAGGGATGAAGATCCCCACCGGGACGTACCGGCTCTTCGTCGCCGCATCCGACGGGAACAATCCGCGCACCATTGTCCGAAGCGGGGGCACCGTGACGGTACGCCATCCGGACGCCCCGGCGGCTCCAGTCCTCTCGAACGCCCATGTTTTCCCGGGCGACGGTTTCGTGGAAGTGCTTTGGGATCCAGTAGATGGAGCACGGGAGTACATCGTGGAAGTGCACGACGAGAGAAACAGTGTAATGGAAACCCATCGCGTGAGGAGTGTTTTGTTCTCTGAAAAAAACCGGGAATCAGGTCAGTATTCAGCGGTTGTGGAGGGCCTGCGCAACGGCAAGATGTACGGCATATCGATCACCGCACGAAATGAAGAGGGGATCGAAAGTCTTCCCGGCAATAGCATCAATTTCATACCCAACGGCCCATTTAACACATCAGGAAATCCTGACCTCGTCTTCGACGGAAACGGTACGAGCATCACCAGGGGCATAGACGGAACATGTATCGTTGCCGCCGAAATACGCAACAGGGGGGAGTTTTCGAGTACAGGAGGTTCAGTTGCGGTCCATCCCGGGACACTGACGCATGGCACGCTGATTGGATCCATACCTCTCCCGCCCATCGAACCAGGCAGTTCGACGACTGTCCGCTGCGAATTTCCCCTGTCGAAACTGACACAGGCCCCCGTCTTCAACGGTCAGTGGGCCGTATTCCTCTGTCTCGAGGATGTGCTTCCCGCCGAGCTGAACAGGTCGAACAACGTGATAGTACGATACCTCTCCGCGGAAACCGGTGAAAGCGGAGGTTGCGGAGTGACTTCAGGGATCGGTTTATCTCACGCCGCACTGTTTTTTCTTCCCCTCTGGCTGTTGGCCGGATGGAAATGGAGAAACCGAAGGAAATGACAAACAGCACAGGACAGCAGAGATAAAGCAATCGCAGAATTGAAATCATGCAAGCTTTCCTTAAGGGCCTCCCTCAGAAAACGGGAGCCTTTTTTTGCTATTGATTTGGGAAAATAAAATAATACATTAATATCTCCAATAACAGGAACGAATACAAAAGCCTGCAAAAAAGGAAGAAATACCTTCCCTGAAATCGACGACACCATCTTTTACCGCTAAAAAACCTCAGCATGGCACCCCTGTCAAATTGACAAAAATACGTTCTAAGACGTAATGTCCCATAAAATTATGTCATAACTCAAACCAAAGTTTTTTTACCGCTGAGATCGCTTGATACATATTATTTCCTGTTGAGGAAAACCATGAAGGGAGACATAAAAAATGAATAAATATGGTGCAGAGTTTTTCGGTACGTTCTGGCTTGTTCTTGGAGGATGCGGAAGCGCCGTGCTTGCGGCAGCCTTTCCGAACGTCGGAATTGGTCTGCTCGGAGTATCGCTGGCATTCGGCCTTACAGTAGTAACCATGGCCTACGCAATCGGGCACATTTCGGGCTGCCATCTCAACCCGGCAGTATCGATCGGCCTCTGGGCAGGCGGACGTTTTCCCGCTTCCCAGGTTATCCCCTATATTATCGCCCAGGTACTGGGAGCGATCACTGCAGGGGCAGTACTCTTCTTCATCGCCAGCGGCAAGGCAGGATTTGATGTAACTGCCGGATTTGCCACCAACGGTTTCGGCGAGCACTCGCCCGGCGGGTACTCCATGATGGCCGCCCTCGTCACCGAAGTGGTGATGACCATGATGTTCCTCATCATTATCCTCGGCGCCACCGACAAGCGGGCCCCCCAGGGATTCGCGCCCCTGGCCATCGGGCTCGGCCTCACCCTGATCCACCTCATCAGCATCCCCGTGACCAACACCTCAGTGAACCCGGCAAGGAGCACGGGCGTAGCCGTTTTCCAGGGGGGATGGGCCATTTCGGAGCTGTGGCTCTTCTGGGCCGCTCCCATCGCCGGAGCTATCCTCGGTGCCATGGTTTACCGCATGATCAGCCAGGAAAATTCCTGATCAAGAAACGGGAACCTGAAAGAGAACCCAGAAAAAAGCAGTTTCCCGATTCCGCGGGAGGCTGCTTTTTTTCTTGCGTGGTTTTCCGAGTTTCCTCAACGGGAAAATACATTAAAATATTATTTATTAAATATTATTTATTTATTAATATAATTAGGTAAAGCATCCCCTTGACAATCAGGACATTTAGCTGTATCGTGCTCCCAAATTTCGGGGAAAGGAGAAGCATACCGATGATTTCCAGGATAAACGCAACCTTCGTGTTTGAATTCGCGTTTAGCTGCGGCCAGGGATATTATTATTATCCCCTGGTCTCTTCTGTTCTGGAAACCGATCGACGGCTTGCTTCTCAAAGCTCCGGGGGATAAGAGGTCAGTACCAGAACTCAAACCTCCTCCGGGAGGCGAAAAAGAAAGAACAGCAAAGACCGGATCCGGTTTCCAGCCGAGATCCGGTCTTTTTTTATTTTATAAAAACAGAAAAAAAGGGGCGTGGAAGGAATGAAGCGGATCCAACCGGCAAAGAAAATAATAGGGACAGTATCACTTCCGGGGGACAAGTCAATATCCCATCGGGCGGCGTTGCTGGGGGCAGTTTCTTCACAGGGGATCACGGTCCACAACTTTTCCGACGGCTCGGACTGTACATCGACCCTCTGCTGCCTGGAAAAGGCGGGAGCAAAGGTCGTAAGAAAAGGGAGCACCCTTTCCGTCTCATCGCCTTCGGGGCTCTCCTCGCCCTCATCGGTACTGGACGCGGGGAACTCGGGAACCACGGCACGGACTCTCTGCGGCCTGATTGCGGGAATGCCGGGTATGAAGGCGACCATTTCGGGGGACTCAAGCCTCGCAAAACGCCCCATGCTTCGGGTAGTAAAACCGCTCCGGTCAGCGGGCGCATCAATCGGCGGACCCAGCGGCGGGGCCAGCCTTCCTCTTGAAATAACCGGCACACTGCTCCAGGGTGCGACCCACGTCCTTGAGACTCCAAGCGCCCAGGTGAAGACCGCGCTCTTTCTTGCAGGACTTTCCTCGGAGGAGCCCACCACAATCATCGAACCCGTCTCCACGAGGGACCATACAGAGCGCATGCTGGGGCACCTCGGTATCCCTCTCTACCTCGACGGACACTCTATCACCATGGCACCCTCCCGTGCCCCCAGGGGATCGGAATGGACCATCCCCGGAGACTTCTCATCGGCGGCATTCTGGATAGTAGCAGCGGCAGTGCTTCCCGATTCTTCAGTATGCATCCCGGGAGTAGGGCTCAACCCCACGCGGACGGGACTGCTGAGAGTCCTCGAACGCATGGGGCTGGCCTTCACCGTTGAGCAGTCGGGACTGTGGGGGGGAGAGCCTGCGGGCACCATAACGGTCCATTCGAGCCGACTCAGGGGCACGGAGGTATGCGGAACGGAGATCCCCCTGCTCATCGACGAACTGCCCGTTCTCGCCGTCGCTGCGGCTCTCGCTGAGGGGACCACGGAGATACGGGACGCCATGGAGCTCAGGTTCAAGGAGAGCGACCGCATCGTCACCGTGGTGAAAGCCCTTTCAGCCATCGGGGCAGATATCGTGGAACTGGAGGACGGATGGAGGATCAAGGGGCCGTCGAAACTCACCGGCGGCCGGGTTTCCGCAGCTGGTGACCACCGCGTGGCCATGGCACTTGCCGTCGCGGGGCTCGCGGCAGAGGGCCCGGTGGAAATTGAGGACCCTGACTGCGCTGCCGTCTCCTACCCGGGATTTTTCTCCACCCTGGACCGGCTCGCCTGCAGGAGCACGGAGGAATGAGCTGGAGGCTCCTTACCAGCGGGGAATCCCACGGAAGGGGACTTCTCGTCATAGTGGACGGCCTGCCTTCCGGACTTGCCGTTTCCCGGGAGGATCTCTCCTCCGTTCTCGAAAGGCGCCGCAGGGGATTCGGAAGGGGAGCACGGAAGAATGCGGAACGTGACGAGCTTATCGTATGGGGAGGGATCCGGAACGGTCGGACGACCGGTGCTCCGGTGGGCATCTCTGTAGGGAACGCGGAATGGGAGTCGTGGGACGGGGCGATGAATCCATGGATGACCGATCCGGCGGATGAAAACTCCCGTGCGGTCACGTCCCCGAGACCGGGACACGCGGACCTCCCGGGAGGCATCAAGTTCGGAGGGGCAGATCTGCGGAACATTCTCGAACGGGCAAGCGCCAGGACAACAGCCCCCCGTACTCTTGCCGGAGCACTGGCTTCACTCGTTCTCAAAGAACTGGGGGTTTCGGTGAGGGGCGCGGTAGACTCCATCGGAGGCGTTACGGTAAATCTGCCCGCCACGGAAGGGGAATGGGAACACGCAGCCCGGTCGGAACTCGGGGCTGCCCGGGAGGAGGATGAACCGGCCCTGAAGGCACGCATCACTGCTTCCGGGGAAGAAGGCACAAGCATCGGCGGGACGTTCGTCGTCTCCGTTTCGGGGCTTCCGGCAGGAATAGGCTCCTTCACCGAGTGGGACCGGAGGCTGGACGGCCGGCTCGCGGGTGCCCTTATGGCCATTCCCGCCATCAAGGGAGTGGAGATCGGAGACGGTTTCCGCACTGCGGACCTGACCGGGAAAGAGGTCCACGACCCGATCTTCGCCGAGGGAGGCCGATGGTCCAGGGGAACGAACCATGCAGGAGGCATCGAGGGCGGCATGTCGAACGGGGAGGATATCCTCATACGGGCAGCCATGAAGCCCATCCCCACCATGAAAAAAGGGCTTCCCTCCTTCGATATAAAGGCCGGAAGGGTTTCAGAAGCTCACTCCGAGCGGAGTGACGTGTGCGCCGTCTCTTCCGCATCGGTGGTCGCGGAGGCCATGACCGCATGGATCATAGGCTGCGCAGTTGCGGAACAGTTCGGCAGCGACAGGATGGACGACCTGAAGGAACGCTTCGGGAATTACAGACAACACTGTGAAAGGTGGAATCTCCATGAGCACATGTCTTCATGAAACCGGGCGGGAAAACATTTTCATCGGAGGCTTCATGTGCTCCGGAAAGACAAGCGTGGGCAGGGAGCTCGCCAGGAGGCTCGGATGGTCCTTTACGGACACTGACATTGCAATCGAGGAGCGGGCAGGGATGACCGTTCCGGAAATCTTCTCCAAACTCGGTGAGCCGGTCTTCCGGAAGCATGAATTTGCCGCCGCGGCCGATGCCCTCGAAGGGAACCGCCGGGTGGTCTCTCTCGGAGGCGGCGCACTTGTGAACGAGGAACTCCGCGGAATGATCCTCTCTCGGGCCAGGCTCGTCATCCTTGACGTCCGGCCTGAAACTGTTCTCTCGAGGGCGAAAAACCAGGAAGGGGCACGCCCCCTCCTTGACGGTGGAAACGTCAGGGCCCTCATGATCAGGCGCCGACCGGCCTACGCCCACTGCCACATCCGCGTGGCTACCGATGAATTCCCGATTTCTGCGGTTACCGACAGGATCCTGGAAAACCTCTACGGAACGGCGGCGGTTCTATGGTCGACAGAATCACCCTTCCCCGCCGTCACCGGCAGGGATATGAGCCCAGTATCCGCATGAATACAGTTCGCTCCCCCATCGACTCAAGGGCCTTTCTGACCGGTTCGTCCCCGATGAAGCCTTCCACGTCGATGAAAAAATAATATTCGAAAGGACTGCCGGAGAGGGGCCTGGACTGGATGTGGGTCAGGTTCAGCCCGTTCTCGTACAGAGGCTCAAGAGCGTAGAAGAGACGTCCGGGCCTGTGCTCCACGTTGAACAGGAAGGATGTCTTGTTCCGCTCTCCCCTTCCGGGAGTTCCTTTTCCCACCACCCAGAAACGGGTCCTGTTCCCTCCCCGGTCCTGGATCTTTTCCGCCAGCACTCTCAACCCCGTGCGTCCCGCAGCAAGTACACTGCATATTGCCGCACACCCTCCGTTACCGGCACATGCCGCCGCTGCAGCGCTCGTGCTGCCCGCGGGGATCTGCTCCGCCCAGGGAAGATTTGTCCGGAGCCATTCCCGGCACTGCCCGAGAGCCTGCGGGTGGGATAAAACTTTTTTTATGTCGTTCATCGTTTTTTCTTCCGAAGCGAGGACGTGAGAAATATCAATCGATATTTCATTATGTATTACTATTTCACTTCCAGCCGCAGCAAATGCGTCCATCGTGGGAAGAACCGTTCCCTCCAACGAGTTTTCCGCAGGAAGCACACCCCATTGCGCCGCTCCCTTGTCCACCGCCGAAAAGATCTCGGGAAAAGAGGCGCAGGGCACCAGATCCACTGCACCGCCGAAGGCCTGAAGCACTCCTTCGTGGGAGAATGACCCCTCCGGCCCGAGGAATGCCGCCCTCGGCCTGTACTGCACACTCCTGCAAAGAGAGATTAACTCCCGGTAAATTCTTGTCAGTCCTTCACCGTCCAGATCCGGGCATTCCCGTATCACCTTCTCGATGACCCTGTTCTCCCGTGCAGGGTCATATACGGGAGCGCCGCCCTTCGCCCTTCCGATGTCCGCTGCGGTTTCCGCCCGTTCCGCTATGAGCCTGGCGATATTCGTATCGAGGAGATCTATTTTCTCCCTGAGCAGTTCTATTTTTTTTACGTCCATGTCGATACCCCCACGAATTTCAGAAATTTCTTTTATTTCCCGGCCCTCTTGACAGGCCCCGGGAATGCCTGTAGCATTACCCCCAATTTCCAGGCCCCGCCGCGATGCGGCAGCGTTCAGGAAATTGCAGATATGGTACCACACTACGGGAGTGCAAAGGAGGGAACCGCCGTGAAGAAAATGGAATCCATGAATCCTGTTTCCGTCATTTCCATAATCGCCATTATTATTATTCGCTGCGGGGTCTCTCCCGGAGCGCTTCCTGTCGTGTAGCCACAAGACGGAAAGCGTATTCGGAGGGGCCCCTGCAGTCTGCAGGGGCCCCTTTTTATTTTGCGAGACCGGAAGAGGAGGAGAGAAACATGCAGAGAACCATCGGAGTGGTAACCGAGGATGGAAGAGGTGTCCTTTCCCGCATATCGGGGCTTATGGACCGCAGGGGCTTTCAGGTGAAAGGAGTGACCGCGGGGGAAACCCAGCGGCCGGGGCATTCGCGGTTCACCCTCGTCATCGGGGGGGACGACCGGAAGGCAGGTCAGGCGGTGCGGCAGATACGGAAGATGGTGGGCACTGTGACCGTGGAGGACCTTACTGCCTCCGGGTGTGTGGAGCGGTGCATGATGCTCCTCAAGTTTTCCCCAGCTCCGGGCCAGAGAGAAGCTCTTTTCGACGCCATGAACGCATTTCCCCACTCGGTATCCGAGGACAGGTCCCATTCGGTTATTTTCGAGATGATGGGGCCGGCGGAACGGCTGGACGCATGTCTTGAGTCAGTTCGTGGCTTCGGCCTCGTTGAAGCGGTAAAAAGCGGCCCCCTGGCCCTTGGAACCGACTGATAGATCCATCACAATCCCACACATGAAGGAGCTGGAAGAAATGGCAACAGTACTGTACGACAAGGATGCGAACATGAAGGTTTTCGAGGGCAAAACAGTGGCCGTTCTCGGGTACGGAAGCCAGGGACATGCCCATGCACAGAATCTCAGGGACAGCGGAGTATCGGTGGTCGTGGGGCTTCACGAAGGAAGCAGGTCGAAGGCCGTCGCAGAGAAGGACGGGTTTACGGTCTATTCCGTCGCTGACGCGGTGAGAAACGCCGATGTAGTCATGTTCCTCATGCCGGACCATGTCCAGGGCGACGTCTACCGCAAATCGGTGGCCCCGAACCTGAAAAAAGGAGCAGCCCTCGCGTTCGCCCACGGGTTCTCCGTCCACTTCAACCAGGTGGAGCCCTCGAAAGACAACGATGTCTTCATGGTTGCCCCCAAGGGACCGGGGCACCTCGTCCGGCGCATGTACACGGAGGGACGGGGCGTGCCCTGCCTCCTGGCCGTTGAACAGGATGCATCCGGACAGGCACGGGAACTCGGGCTCGCATACGCCTGCGCCCTCGGCGGAGGGAGGGCCGGTGTCCTCTCCACAACCTTCGAGGAAGAAACCGAGACCGACCTCTTCGGCGAACAGGCCGTCCTCTGCGGCGGCATCACCGAGCTGATCAAGGCGGGCTTCGACACCCTCGTGGAGGCCGGATACCAGCCCGAGATCGCCTATTTCGAATGCCTCAACGAAATGAAGCTCATCGTGGACCTCATGTACGAGGGCGGCATGGGCTGGATGCGCTATTCCGTCAGCGACACGGCAAAGTACGGTGATCTCACCGCCGGGAAGAGGGTCATCGACTGCCACGTCCGCCAGACTATGAAGGAACTCCTCGAGAACGTCAGAGACGGATCCTTCGCCAAGGACTGGATCCTCGAAAACCAGAGCGGACGTCCCAGGATGAAGAAGTGGATGAAGCACGAAAACGCCCACCCCATCGAAAAGGTCGGCAAAGAACTCCGGGCAATGATGCCCTGGATGGACGCGAAGTCGGCGCCCGACGCCTGATCGTTCGCAGAAGAAACGGGAGAGGAGCGAAGGCCATGAAGATGACGGGAGCCCGTATGGTTGTTGAAGCCCTTGCACTGGAAGGCGTGGAGTGCGTTTTCGGAATACCGGGAGGCTCGGTGATCCCCCTCTACGATGCCCTCTACGATGCGCCGTTCCCCCATGTGCTCATGCGGCACGAACAGGCGGCGGCCCACGCGGCGGACGGATACGCCCGCGCCTCCGGAAAGCCGGGAGTGTGCATCTGCACGTCCGGCCCCGGTTTCACCAACATCCTTACAGGTCTTGCCACAGCCTTCATGGACTCTGTTCCTCTCGTTGCAATTTCCGGACAGGTTGCGACCCACCTCATCGGCACCGACGCCTTCCAGGAGTCGGACACCTTCGGGAGCAGCCTGGCGGCGGTGAAACACAGTTTTCTCGTGCGGTCCCTGGAAGAGTTGCCCGCAGCCCTGAAAGGAGCCTTCGAAATTGCCGTTTCCGGGCGCCCCGGGCCCGTGCTTGTGGACCTGCCCGTGGACATCCAGAAGGGTGAGGGGGAATTCGTGTATCCCAGTGGATCCGTCTTCGGAAAGGACCGCCTAACTCCCGCTGAAAATCTCGAAAGGCTCGGAGAAGCCGCCGATCTCCTTGAAAACGCACGAAAACCCGTGATCCTCGCTGGAGGCGGTATCCTGTTCTCAGGGGCATCACTGGAACTCCTCGAATTTGCGGAAAAACTGCAGATCCCTGTCGCCACCACCCTCATGGGCAAGGGAAGCTTTCCGGAAAACCACCCGCTTTCGCTGGGAATGGCCGGAATGCACGGAACACCCCAGGCGAACCTGGCCCTGACGGAAGCTGACGTGGTATTCGCCATCGGAACCCGGTTCAGCGACAGGACCACGGGAAAGCTCGACCAGTTCCTGAAAAACGCCGCCCTGATCCACGGTGACATCGATGAAGCGGAGATCGACAAGATAGTCCCCTGTACCGTACCCCTCGTGGGGGACGGAAAAATCATCCTCTCCTCCCTGTCCCGGTGCATGGCCGGAACACAGAAAAGGGAATGGACGGAGACGACCGGGAGCTGGAAAAGAGAATACCCGCTGGCTGACGGAAAAGAAACGAGGCTTGTCCCCTCCTCCCTTTTCGGCAGGGTCTCCGGGGCATCGGACGACCACTGGCCTGCGGTGGCCGACGTTGGACAGAACCAGATGTGGACAGCACTCTTCTACAAGTCGGAGAGGCCCCGGACATTCCTTACTTCCGGCGGACTGGGCACCATGGGATACGCCCTTCCTGCAGCCATGGGAGCTTCTCTCTCCCGAAACCGCACTCCAGCCCTCTGCTTCGCCGGAGACGGTGGATTCCTCATGAACTGCCAGGAACTGGAAACCTGCGCCCGGTACCAGATCCCCGTGAAGATATTCCTGCTGAACAACAGCGCCCTCGGGATGGTCAGGCAGTGGCAGGAACTTTTCTGGAACGAGCGATATTCGGCCACCACGGCCGTATCAGGATGCCGCTTCGCCGCCCTTGCAGAGGCGTTCGGCGTCGACGGGTACACGTGCAATACCCTTGAAGACCTCGAGGAGATCCTTCCGGGAGTGCTCGCCTCCCCAGGGCCTGCGCTGGTGGACTGCAGGATCCCCCAGGAGGAGCTTGTCCTTCCCATGGTACCGGCCGGAGCAGCACTGAAAGACTTCATCTACAGGGTGAAAACGGAGCAGCCCGCCGCAGCAAGGTAACCGGGTTCTGTTTTAAGGCACATTCAAACTTCCGGTTCCGCCGCCACGTTTTCAAGAAAAGGGATGGCAGAACCGGAAGTTTTTTAAAAAAGGGGAAATTGTACTTATTCACCAGTACGGCCAACAAAAACTTCTTTGCCGGCGAGAAGATTGAGATATACATCCATGCCTCCTTCATGCCTGAGAAACTTCATGCTTTTTTCCACCTGCCCGTCTGGAACCAAGCCAAACGTCGCACTCAAAGAATTCTCAAACTTCCACTCCGGGGGAGTTACAATCTCCATAACCTCGCTGCCTTTCATGCGGCATGCAGCAATCCTATGCCCATTGTTATCCATGTCCGTGTGGCCAAATTCGAGCCAGCTGCACGTTGATGTAATACCGCGCAGTTGATCGGCGACCGCAATATCAATTGCCTCTCCGTCACGAAGAAACTCCAGCCCTATACTTTGAAGACCCTTCACAAATGACTCAACATCATGCCGCGTCATGAATCCCACACGTGCAATCTCTCCGTCCGCGCATAGCGTTTCATTTGGCACGATGTTCACGAATCCGTCCCAACCACCCTGAAACTTGTTCAAAATGGCATCTGCGCGAATTACAACGGATATACCTTCAATAAGTACGGCCATTGACCTGCCTCCAGCGAAACTCAACAAAATATTTACATGATTTCTTCATAACGCCTTTTTGATACTGTGGTATCCCTGCAAAAATATGAGCTGCACAGGACGGTATAAGCCTTGCATTTCGAAGAATTTCGATTTTCTTTGCAGCAGACACAGGACAATATGGTGTTTCTGAGCAAGGTATCTCCCTTCCCCCTTCCGCATATCGTTCACATTGGGCTTCCAACATTTCCACTTGATCTTTAATAATATTAAATTCCATCAAGTATAACACCAAGAATCCGAACATTCCGTCTACCTTCAGCCATAAATCCCTACTGCCATTCTCGGATTTCAGGGTTGACAGAACCGGTAAGCTTCGTTACTATTATTTATATACAATATTCCGTTAAAAAAAGGAGGATTCGCACGTGACTTCACTCTTTAACTCCCCACTTTTCAACGTATTTTTCGCCATGATGATGCGCAGCGACCCTCCTGGAGCTGCTGGCGCACAAATTTGCGTGCCTTTGAGCTTCAGCCGGGGGTCTTCGAAATTTCGAGGGTCCCCGGTTTTTTTTATATAGTCCGGCCAAAACACATACAGGGAGGAATTTCTTATGCAGAACAAAGGCTTTCAGATCGGTGAGGACACGCTCCAGGATATCAACGCATTCTTATCGGACCCGAAAAACAGTGCCGTCACAGACCTGCGGAGGGTCGTATCGAAGTTCGGTTCCGTGAGCGAAATAAACGAGAGGGCGCGGGAAGCGGGGAAAGTGGAAAACCTCGTCAGGAAGATGGAGCGGATGAATTCACCATACGTGAAGGATATCGAATGGCTCGCGGAGGTCTGCGACGAGGGGAAGCTTGTCTCTCTGTCCGACTATCGGTCAAAGGTCAATCCCGGGCGTCCTTTATGGGACTACGATCACTCCAGGGCCGCGACCCTTGAGATCAGCGCCCTGCAGTATTTCCCGTGGCTTCTCGCCGAAGTGAAGCAGAGCATCGAGAAAGGGGAATTGCTTCCCGGGCGGTTTATTCGCGTGCGAAAGATGAAGGAGCAGGAGGCGGACAACGGGGATCTTCCCGCCGTGCACGCCGCCGCGAAGATTCTCGGCTCTTCCTGCGTGGAGACTCTCGATACCAAGGGAGTTGACGGGTCGAACATCCACCTGGGCGGACCGGACACCATCACCGGCTACTTCGGAGGCATCGGCCAGCCCAACAGCCATCCCCTGAGATGGGTGGAGGAAGCGCTGTACTACTACGTGAACTACGGAGTGGACGAGATCCTCAATATCAACTCCGGTACGGTGTTCCTCGGATACCTGCTCTACCGCCTGGGCGTAGACATCCGGTTCAAAATCTCCGTCTTCATGGGGAACGACAACCCGTATGCCGTCCTGTGGACACTGCTTGCAGCCCGGCTTTTTGCCCGTGAGGACGGCTCCACTCCCCTTGCGGGCTTCAACCTTGCCAACTCCATCGACGACGCCCACCTGGCGAAGTCCGCGGAGATCCGCAGATCCCTCGGGCTGGAGGACCAGGTCCGGATCGAGCACCACATCACGGAGACCTGGAAAAGCATCGTCCGCCAACCCTACAACAGGCGCGACGGCCTGCTTGAACTGGTGAAGACCATACCCAACATTTCCGCGAAACACGAGGGAGGCAATCCCGAAGATGAGCAGACCCTCGCCCATCCATCGGATATTCTCGACTACTTCCGGGAGAAGAAGGAAGTAGAGTCGTCCGGTGACATGGACGCCCTCACGAAAAACTACCTGATGAAGCACAAGGCGGTGAACGATACGGCGGCAGCCTTGACGAAAGCGGGGCTTTCCTTCGTGGCCGCGGGCGCTCACAGGTTATAAACAAACCGGGTCATTTGTTTCGTCCGGGAGGCTGCATATTCCATTGCAGCCTCCTTTTTTGTGCGGAAACCCTCCAGCGTTGCCCTTCTTTTTCCCTGAAAAGTTTCATTATTGACAGAACTGCGTAAATTTTTTATGATGCCCACAATCGTTTCTGTATCAACGTTTTGATCTTCATGGAAGGGAAGTGGTCCATTGAGGTAAAAAACGTGAACTGCGTTTTTTTGAGAAAAACAGGTCATCATTGAATTCGCACCCCTTATCCGGAAATCAGGAACACAAAATCTGGAGGTGAAAAATGTGCAGTTAACGTTCGCTTTTTATTGTGTTGTTACCTACCTGGTAGTCATAACTGTCGTCGGGATTTATTATGGGAAAAAGGTCAAAACACAGGAGGATTATTCTGTTGCCGGTCGCTCTCTTCCGACGCCGATCCTCATCGGCACCCTCATGGCGACATGGATGGGAGCGGGGACTGTCCTCGGAGGCCCTGCAGCCAGCGGGTACCAGTACGGCCTCATGGCCGCCATCGCCTTTTCCATGGGATCCCCCGTCGGCCAGTTTGTCCTTTCGTTCGTCGCCAAAAAGATCCGCAGGATGAACGCCCAGACAGTTCCTGAAGTTATCGAAAAAGTCTACGGCCGCCTCGCCCGTGTTCTGGCCACCGTCATCATTATGCTTGCGTACATCGGGATCGTGGCCTACCAGTACAAGGGTGTGGGACTCATCCTGAACTCCATCCTCGGCGTCCCTGAAAATATCGGAACCCTTATCGCCTTTGGCGTCATCGTGGTGACCGCTCTTTTCGGAGGCCTGTACTCGGTTGCCTACACCGACTTCCTGAGCTGCTGCATGATGATGGCCGGGCTCGTTATCGGCGTTCCCATGGCGATCTCCATGGCAGGAGGATGGAGCTGGATTTCGGCCAATATTCCTGCCGGCCATCTCGGCTTCGGGTCCATTTCCTTCCCCCAGCTCCTGGGGTTCTTTTTCCCCGTGTTCTTCTACGTGATGGGCGACCAGAACATGTACCAGCGATTCTTCGCGGCGAAGGATGAAAAAACGGCAATGCAGAGCGGCATCGGCTGGATGCTGGGATGCACGGCCACCTATTTCTTCGTCGCCGCCGCCGCCATAGCCGCCCGGGCACTCTATCCGAACATCAACGCAGCCCAGTCCTTCGTCCACCTGGCGACCCACGGAATGCCAACGATCATCGGAGGTGTCTGCGTTGCGGCCATCACGGCCTTCATCGTCACCACGGCAAACTCTTTCCTTCTCTCGGTGGGAGTGAACATGAGCTGGGACGTCTATGCCCGCTTCGTCAACCCGGAAGCACCGACGGAGAGAAAGCTTTTCGTCTCCAGGGCCAGCGTGCTCGGGCTCGGCATTCTCGCCTACGTGGTGATCCAGTATTATCCTGAACTTCTCATCCTTCAGCAGTACACCTACACCATGTACGGCGCTGCCATAACCCCCGCCCTTCTTGGAGCGGTCATGTTCCCGGAGAAAATTACTCCCCTGGGAGGCATAGTCTCCATATTTACCGGCGGAGCGGTCACAATCGCCTGGGAAACAGCGAAGAACGCAGGCTGGGCACTTGCCAAAACCTATCCTCCCGTGCTTATTGCTGCTCCTCTTGCTATACTTGCACTGATCATTTTCAAGAAAAACGGGACCAATAAATAAAGGAGGAGACATAATGGGCCTCATTCTGTTTACAAATGCGACACTGCTTGACTGCACCGGATCTGAACCTGTCTTCCCTGCGTGGGTTGCGGCAGAGAACGGCATCATTAAAGAAGTTGGGACCGGCCCTGCGCCGGATCTCCCGGGAGCCGAAAAAGTGGACTGCAGGGGGAAGACCCTCATGCCGGGGCTCATCGACGGGCACATGCACGCATCCCTTTTCACCAACGATCTCGGGGACCTTCACAGGAAGATACTCCCCTCCACGTCGTGCTTCATGGCTGCAAAAGTGCTTGAGGATACCCTCATGCAGGGTTTCACGACCGTCCGTGACGCAGGAGGCATTGATGCCGGCTTCCGGGAAGCCCAGAAACAGGGGCTCATTACCGCTCCGAAGATGCAGGTGTGCGGACGGGCGCTTTCCATGACGGGAGGGCACGCGGATCCAAGGCTCCCCACCGAGATAGCCCCTCCTGTTGCCGTGGGCATGCTCGGAGTTATCGCCGACGGGGTTGACGAAGTGAGGAAAGCGGCCCGTGAACAGCTCCGTATGGGAGCCGACTATATCAAGGTCATGGCGGGAGGCGGCTGCGCAAGTGCCGCGGATGAGCCCGACACCGTCCAGTACTCCCCGGAGGAGTTGGAGGCCATCGTCTACGAGGCAAAGGCTGCGGGCAAGACCGTGCTCACTCACAACTACTCCACCAGGAGCATGAAGATGTGCGCCGAGGCAGGAGTTCACAGCATCGAGCACGGGAATTACCTTGACAGGGAAACGGCGCTCATTCTGAAGGAACACGGATGCTGGCTGGTTCCAACCATGGCGACCTACGAGATCATGGCCACACGGGGAGAGGAATTCGGCATACCGTCCTACTTCCTCCGGAAGATGAAGGAAGTTCAGAAGCACTCGGAAAACGCCCTCGCGATAGCTTTCGAAGAAGGCCTGAAGATCGGATCAGGCTCCGACATGGTCGGCTCGGGGCAACCCTACAAGGCCCTGGAAATCGAGCTGAAGGCGCGGGTCATGGGACCCATGAAGGCGATCCTCTGTACCACCAGGGACAATGCCGAACTAATGGGCATATCCGGAAGGGTGGGGACCATCGAGGCGGGGAAATGCGCGGACTTCATCCTCGTTGACGGAGACCCCCTGAAAGACGTGAAGGTCTTCCAGGATCGGGAAAAAATAGTGGCCATCGTCCAGGACGGAAAGTTCATCAAGAAAAATATCTGATATTCAGGGGGCAGGCCCTCTCGCCTGCCCCCAAATTTCGGTTCTTTGCACGAAAGGAAGCCAGAACATGGATAATACGAAGGAAACAGTTACTCTCCCCGGACCGGTTCCCTGTAAATCGTGATCCGGATCTTTCTTTCTTCTCTTTTCGTCAGGGGATTTGTCCTGGGATTCTCCATCGCGGCACCCGTGGGTCCTATCGGTATTCTCTGCATCCAGCGCACCCTCAGCGGCGGTTTCAGGAACGGCCTGGCCTCGGGACTTGGGGCAGCGACGGCGGACAGCCTGTATGGTCTCGCTGCCGCACTCGGTCTCTCCGCCCTCTCTTCCTTCTTTCTCAACTGGGCGGTCCCTCTTCGCATAGGAGGGGGACTTTTCCTGTTCTTTCTCGGCGCCGGGGCGATTTTTTCCCGCCCGGCTCATACTGCCGCGCAATCCGTCAGTTGCCGGGCAGAGGGCATATTTTCATCCTATATTTCAGCTTTTTTTCTCACCCTCTCCAACCCCATGACCATCCTGAGCTTCTCGGCAATCTTCACGAGCCTCGGGCCGGTATTCTCTCCAGTGCTTCTCGTTGCCGGCGTATTCTTGGGATCCGCCGCCTGGTGGCTCACCCTCTGCGGGATCGTATGGAAGCTGGGAGCAATGCTCTCCCCGGCCGCCATGCTCTGGATCCGCAGGGGCTCCGGTATCATCCTCGTGCTTTTTGCGGTTTCCGTTCTTTTTGCATAAACCCGGCGCCGAAAGAAAAAACACGTTCTCACCCTCCTGCGATCTTCTGAAGACCAAAAATAAAAAAAACACAATGAGCAGAAAGAACAAAAGATTAAAAAGTACAATCACAGTAAAATTTAAGGTATACTGCTGAACAGTGATAAATCTTTTTGCGGAGATGTTTTCATGCCCCTGAGAAAAAAGATTTTCCTTTATATATTGACCACTGTTCTGTTTTTGCTCTTCGTGATGAGCGTCACGTCCAACAACCTGACGGAGAGGGCTTTTCTGGACGTGGAGCGGCGGTTCTTCGAACAGGACATGGCCCGTGTTCAGAACAGGCTCGACCAGGAACTCCGAATCGTGGGCAGATACGCCTTCGACTGGGGAGCATGGGACAGCATGTATTACTTTATGGAAGAGAAAGATCTTCCCCGTTTCCAGGAGATGCTCGACCCCATGAGTCTCCGGGCCCTCGGCCTCGATATTCTCGCCGTGGTGGATACGGACTTCTCACCTGTGATAGCCTACACCGTCACCGAAACGGGCGAGGAACGGAAGCTCACCCCGGAACTCATGTCGAGCCTGAAGGATCTCGCTCCGAAACTTATGGAAGGCTTCTCGGAAGGGCTTCTCAGCGACATTCTTTCCATCGGGGAAGAGCTCTACCTGGCCGGCATAAGCCCCATCCTTCTCACAAACCACATGGGATCCCCAAGAGGCTTCCTTCTTACGGGCACAATCCTTGCAGCAAAAATCCCGGAGATCGCCGCAAGCCTCGGGACCAGTTTTTCTGTTGCCCTTCCTGAAAATCCCGATCCCCTGCTCGAAACCGGTGCAGTGGAAATTTCATCGTCACCTGAGGGTATGGCCGTCGTTCTCCAGGGCAGGAAGAGAGCTTTCAGCCAGGGAATACCTCTCGAGGTCCGCCTCACTGCTCCAAGGTCCATCTACGACGAAGGGCGCCGGGCCATACACCAATCCTATCTCTGGATCTTCCTGAGCGGAGGAGGAATTCTCGTGGTTGTCATGGTTCTGATGGAATCCATGGTGCTCAGACGACTTGACGGACTCCGGTCCGTCTCCGACAGGATCGTCAGCGAAGGAGACACCGGCCTCCGCGTCCCCGTATCGGGCAGTGACGAAATTACAGACCTTTCATCCTCCTTCAATACTCTCCTGGACACCCTTGAGAGCCTTGTATCAGACATTCCCGACTCACTTTTCATATGCAGTCCCGACGGCACGATTCTCTCCGCCAACAGGGAAGCTCACCGATCGGTTGGATCGGGCAACAGCGAAACGCTTGCAGGAAAAAAAGTCTCCTCATTTGTAAAGAGAACGGAGACTTTGAAGGATATCGAAAAAGGTCCGGCAACAGGAAACATATTCACCGGCGGAAACGTGTTCGAAGCGGAGCTTCTCAGGGAGAAAGACACTGCCCTTCCGGTGGAAATCAGGAGGCAGGAGATCCATTACGGCAGGCTTCCCGTTGTTCTATTCCTTGCCCGGGACCTCACCGAAAGAAAGGGGTTCGAAGACCGCCTTGCGAAAATGGCCTACTTCGACGAACTAACGGGACTCCCCAACCGCTCCGCTTACATCAGGGACGTGAACAGGGCCATAAAGGACGGCAGCAGGACAGGGCAGATCTTCTGCGCCGCCCTCATGGACCTTGACCGGTTCAAACTGGTCAATGAACAGGTGGGGAACATAAACGCCGACAGAATCCTTTCAACCATCAGCCGGAGACTCGAAGAGGCCCTGGGAGAAAACTTCCGTCTCTACAGGACGGGAGGAGACGAATTCTCCTTCCTGATGGGCTGCCCGCCCGGGGGTAACCCCAGGGAAGGGACGGACAGGCTCATGGATAGGATCCACAGGGCGGTGGGTGTTCCCTGTTCCGTGGGGAGCGAAACCATCTTCCCCAGCGCAAGCATCGGCGTTCTCAATGATATCGGGAGATTCCAGTCCTCTTCAGAAATTATTAACAGGCTCGTCCATGCCCTCAGGGAGGCCAAAAAAACCGGGCTGGGATTCACATCCTACCACATTGAGGAAAATGAGCTCTCAGGCCCGGGAACGGTGAATATCCTGCGCCTGAGCGCTGAAATGCACGCCGGGCTGGAAAGAGGAGAATTTGTTCCATACTTCCAGCCGATCTATTCGGCTTCCGATGGGTCCCTTTCGGGTTTTGAAACCCTTGCCCGGTGGGTGCACCCAGTCCGGGGCCTCCTTCCTCCGTGTGATTTTATCCCGCTGGCTGAAAACACCGGATTCGCAGGAAAAATCGACATGTACATGCTGAAACAGGCGCTCATTGCGTCGGAGAAACTTCGGAGGAAAAACCCTTCAGCCTCCTATGTCTTCTCGTCCAACGGCTCACCTCTCTTTTTCCAGACGCCCCATATCGTGGAAGTCCTCGAGGATCTCCTGAGAGAGACGAAAGCCGATCCGAACCTCTTTACCCTGGAAGTCACGGAAAGCCTGCTGGCGGAAAATCTCTGCGAGGTGTCCCGGAAGCTCTCCAGCCTGAAGGAACTTGGGGTCAGGATAGCTCTTGACGATTTCGGAACCGGATATTCCTCGCTGCAGTACATCAACCAGCTTCCCCTGGACTATATAAAGCTGGACCAGTCGTTTGTGGCCAGGCTTTTTGATTCCGGGAAGGACGAGCGTCTTCTCCGGACGATCATCAACATGGGGAAGGAACTCCGTCTCGAGATCATCGCCGAGGGAGTGGAAACGAATGAACAGCTGGAGTGGCTCAGGACGGCAGGGTGCGGTAAAATCCAGGGGTTCCTGTTCTCCAGGCCGGTTCCGTGGAAAGATATCGAAAAAATGACAGGAGGCGACCGTGGGCCGTGACGCATTTTGAAAAAAGAATTCTTTCCCGGACACTCCTTCTTCCGCTGTTTCTCTTTTTTCTTCTCGCGCCTTCTCCCGCGGCAGGGGCAAGGATTCCAGTCCTCTTCCTTGGAGACCTGCAAAGCCAGCTTCTCCCCGTCTCGCTGAAAACGAACAAAACAACGGTTCTCTTCGGCGGCCTCGTTCACGGGGCCGGACTCCTGGAAAAAGAAAAGGCATCGGAACCCGATTCCCTTATACTTCAGGGAGGGGACGCAGTCTCAGGCATCACGTGGCTCCATTTCTCCGGAGAACCGGAGTTCTCCGCCCTTGCGGCGGCAGGCGTACAGGTAATGCTGCTCGGGAACCACGAGTTCAACTACGGTCCCGAACATCTCAAAAGGGGCCTGAGCTTTTCGTCCATACCCGTACTGTCCTCCAACCTGACTTTTGACGATTGGGAACTTGCCGAGCGTGTCTCACGGCACGTGATCCTCAAATCCGGGGATACTTCCGTTGGAGTGTTCGGCCTCGCGTCGCCCAATCTCTCAGCCCAGGCCAGCCCGGGGCCGAGAGTGCATATCGACAGGAACCTGGAGGATGTTTCCGGAAAAATGATCCGGGAACTCCGGGAGAAGGGAGCGGAGGCCATCATCGCCCTGAGCCGCCTCACCAGGGAAGAGAACACGAACCTTGCTTCGTCGGTGGAAGGAATCCACGCGATCCTCGGCGGCTCCTCAGATGAGGAAACTCCTGACGCATTCTTCGTACAGGGGCCCAACGGTTGGGAAACCCTTCTTGCGGAATCTGGAAACTATGGTGCCTTCATCGGAAAGCTCTCACTCACCGTGAGCGAAGGAAGGACAGACCGGGAAAAGACCTCGTGGAAACTGCTCCGGGTCACCCCTCAAAGCGCAAGGCACCCTGAAGTGGAACGTATCGCCCGCTCTTTCGAAAACAGGCTGAATGAGGCGCTGATCTCTACGGTAGGGATATTCGAGAACTATGTCGACGGCAGATCCTCCACAGTGAGGAGGGGGGAGAGTTCCCTCGGAAACTTTATATGCGACGCGCTCAGGTGGCGCTTCAAAACCGACATCGGCATGATCAACGGCGGAGGCATCAGGGGCGACAGGATCTTTCCGGCAGGGAACGTCTCATGGAAAACACTGATGGAAATCCTCCCGTACAACAATCCCGTTTATATTGTGTCACTGAAGGGCAGCCGGCTTCGGCAGATACTTGAACTCTCCGCGGGGGCCCTGAAGGGCGGCGAAAATGACCATTACGATCCGAACACAAGACCTCATACAGGTGCGTTCCTTCAGTTGTCGGGACTGCGCGTGGAATACTCCCTCAAAGGGGAGCCCTCACTCGTGGAAGCCGACGGAAAACTTATCCGGTGGGGAAACAGGCTGAGGAGCGTGTCCGTTTTCAGTGACGGGGAGTGGAGACCTCTCGACGATGACAGGGTATACACCGTGGCCGTGAATTCATGGACCGCCGGAGGAGGAGACAGGCTGTTCGTTTTTGCCGAAGGGACGACGGAGAAGACGGACATCAGGGATATCGATGCCGTGGCAGAGTACCTCATGAGCAGGAAGGACAAGACAGTCCGCTTCGGAAAAGACGGAAGGATCAGCATCACCGATTCCTGAGGAAAAAACAGATCCTTCGGCCCTAAAACCGCCTCAGGATGACAGACCCCGTGTCTCGTCCTGAGCGCTTTTCTTTTGTCATTCTGAGCGAAAGCGAAGAATCCGGTATGGTGGTTTTGTCATCCTGAACGCAGTAAGGATCTGGTGTTGCTTTTCAAGGATTCACCCAGATCCTTCGGCCATAAAACCGCCTCAGGATGACAGACCCCGTGTCGTCCTGAGCGACAGCGAAGGACCTGGTTTTTTTCTGCTGCACCCAGGTCCCTTGTCACTGCGATCCTCAGTATGACAGCGTTTCCGCTTCCGGTCTTACCAGACCGCTACGCAGCCGTCGGTCCGGGATTCAGTAGCTCCTCCCAGAGTCCCCTCGGGAGTCCTCCAGATGATCTCTCCCCTGCCGAATGAGTTGGACTCAAGCTCAAACTTCACTGCGTGTCCTTTTCGTGCAATGCTCTGGGCGATGGCCGGGGAGAAACCCGGCTCCACGGAAACATTCATGCCGCCCATCCACTGCCACCTGGGTGCGTCCAGTGCCTGTTGTGGGTTCATCCCGAAGTCCACTGTATTCATGACCACCTGGACATGCCCCTGGGGCTGCATGAACCCTCCCATGACGCCGAAAGGTCCCACGGGAACGCCGTCCTTCGTGAGGAAGGCCGGGATGATGGTGTTGTAGGGCCGTTTTCCCGGCTCGAGGACATTTGGGTGCCCTCTTTTCAGGGAGAAGCAGTGCCCCCTGTTGTTCAGGGCGATTCCGGTCTCAGGAATGACCACTCCCGAACCGAATCCCATGTAGTTGCTCTGGATATAGGAGATCATGTTCCCCTCCCCGTCAGCGGCACAGAGATACACTGTCCCTCCCGGAAGGGGGTTCCCGGCCTGCCTGTCCTCTGCCTCCTGTCCCAGGAGGGCCCTCCTGGAGTCGGCGTAAGCGCTGTCCAGCAGTTCCTTTACCGGCACATGGGAGAAGCGGGTGTCGGCCACGTACCTGTGGGCATCGGCGAAACCCATCTTGATGGCCTCGATCTGACGGTGCACCGTGAGGGGATCGTCGTGGGAGGAAAAATCGAATCCCCGGAGGATGGAGAGGGCCAGAAGGGCCACGATCCCCTGTCCGTTGGGGGGAATCTCCCAGACGTCATATCCCTTGTAGTGAACGGAGATGGGGTCGACCCACTCAGGATGGAAGGCGCCGAGGTCCCCGGCCGAGAAGTACCCGCCGGTCTTCCCGGCAGCAGCCACAATTTTGTCCGCTATTTCACCCTCGTAGAAGGCCCTGGCGTCCGTGGCCCCAATGAGTTCCAGGGTCCGGGCGTGGGCTTCCGACGACCAGACCTCTCCTGCCCGGGGCGCCAGTCCTGACGGGGCGAACGTGTCAAACCATGCCTTGAACTCCTCTCCCTTTTCCCCGGCATACTTCCTGTAGGCCAGTTCCCAGTGATGGGCGGTAGTCACCGATACCGCATGTCCGTTCCGGGCAAGGTACACGGCCGGAGCGAGGTTCTCCGCCAGGGAAAGTCTGCCGGCTTTGGCCGTGAGTTCAGCCCATGCCGCGGGAGCCCCCGGAACCGTTGCGGGGGTCCAGCCGTAAGTGGGCAGATGCCCGTCGGAAGAGGGGGCCGTCCACCCTTTTGCATCGGCAACGTCCATAGAGAGAGCTCCGGGGATCGTGCCGCTGGAGTTCAGCCCCTGAAGCTTTCCGTCCTTCCAGAGGATCGCGAAGGCGTCGCTGCCGATGCCGTTTGCCGTAGGCTCCACCACGGTCAGGGCCGCTGCAGTGGCGATAATTGCGTCAACCGCGTTGCCGCCTTTTTTCAGGATATCCATTCCCGCCTGGGCTGCCAGGGGATGGGATGCACACACCATTCCCCGTGAGGCGAACATCATGTTTCTCCTCGACGGGTAGGGGTAATAATGGGGGTCATATGTAACCGTCATTTTTCTTCCTCCTTCTTATTTCACCTTGTGGCAGGCCACGAAATGGCCGCCGCCCCGGTCCTCCAGGGGAGGCTCCTCCACCGGACAGATATCCATCTTCCACGGGCATCGCGTATGGAACCGGCATCCCGAGGGAGGATTGATGGGACTTGGAACACCGCCGCTTAGGATAAACCGCTCCCGCTTCCGGTTGAGCTTCGGAATGGGAACCGCCGCCAGCAGCGCCTGGGAGTAAGGATGCAGGGTATTGCGGAAAAGCTCGAGAGAGGGGGACGACTCGACGATTTTCCCCAGGTACATCACGGCGATCCTGTTGCTGATGTGTTTCACCACCGACAGATCGTGGGAAACAAAGAGATACGTAAGCTTCATTGTGTCCTGGAGCTCCTGAAGCAGGTTCAGGATCTGTGCCTGTATTGACACGTCCAGGGCGGAGACGGGCTCGTCGCAGACGATAAAGTTCGGAGACAGGGAGAGTGCCCTGGCGATGCCCACCCGCTGCCGTCTGCCGCCGTCCAGTTCGTGGGGGTACTTGTAGAAGAGCCGGGGGCTGAGTCCCACCTTTTCCATGAGGGCATCCACCATCTCTTCCCGTTCGCTTTTCGACCCTATGCCGAATATCTCCAGGGGCTTGCCGATCGTCTCGCCGATGCTTTTCCTCGGATCCAGGGATGAAAATGGGTCCTGGAAGATGATCTGCATTTCCTTCCTCATACTGTGGATGGCCTTTTTATCAATGGAGGCAATATCTTTCCCGCGATAGAGAATCCGCCCTGACGTCGTCTCGATGAGCCTGATGAGGAGCCTGCCGGTCGTGGACTTGCCGCATCCCGACTCGCCCACGAGACCGAGGGTCTCTCCCTCTTTTATGGAGAACGAGACGTCATCCACGGCATGGACATTCCCTGCGGCAACCGGAAAATACTTCACAAGATTCTGAACCTGTATGAGATCAGGCATGGGTTCCGCCTCCAGTCCCGTAGAGATGGCACATTACCCTGTGCCCGTTTTCGTCAAGGACAGCCGGAACGGTGGTCCGGCATACGTCCATGCACTTCGGACACCTGGGATGGAAGGGGCATCCTCCGGGCAGGTCAAGGGGATCGGGCATGAGTCCCTCGATAGGGTTGATCCGGGAGGTTTCTTCCTCGATATCGGGGATGCACCTGAACAGGCCCGTTGTGTAGGGGTGGAGCGAATTTCCGAATATCTGCTCCAGGGTCCCCGTCTCCACGATCTTTCCGGCATACATCACCGCCACGTGGTCGCAGACCTCTCCAACCACGCCGAGATCGTGGGTGATCATGATCATGGCCGTGGAAAATTCCTCTTTCAGATTCCGCATGAGCTCGAGCACCTGGGCCTGTATGGTCACGTCCAGCGCAGTGGTGGGTTCGTCGGCGATGATAAGCGCAGGATTGCAGGCCAGCGCCATGGCAATGACCACCCGCTGCCGCATTCCCCCGCTGAACTCATGGGGGTATTCCTTGAACCGCTGCCCCGGTATCTGGACTTTTTCCAGCATTTCCATCGCTTTTTTCTCCGCCTGGGCCTCGGAGAGATGCTGATGGGCCACGAGGGCTTCGGATATCTGGACACCCACGGTCACCACAGGGTTCAGGGATGTCATGGGGTCCTGGAATATCATGGAAACCCGGTTGCCCCGGATCTTTTTCATCTCCTTTTCCGGAAGGGAGAGGAGATCTCTTCCCGAGAAATTGATGCGGCCGCTCCTGATGATTCCCGGAGGCGACGGAATGAGGCCCATGATGGACAGGGCCGTAGTGGTCTTTCCGGCGCCGCTCTCCCCCACAAGTCCGAGGGTCTCTCCGGGGGAGAGGGAGAAGTCTATGCCGTTCACGGCCGCCACCGTTCCCTCGTAGGTTTTATAGACAACGTTGAGATCAGAAACTTCAAGCAAAGGTGTTTTCATGAAAAAACCTCCAGGCGGACTATTGCCGAAGCTTGGGATCAAGGGAATCCCGAAGTCCGTCGCCGAATATGTTCAGGGCGAGCACCACTATGGATATGGCCAGCCCGGGGAAGAACGTGAGATAGGGGGCGTTCCTGAGGAACTGCCGCCCTGAGCTGAGCATGGAGCCCCATTCCGCAGTGGGGGGCTGGATGCCGAGCCCCAGGAAGGAGAGCGCTGCCGCCGACAGGATCGCCTGGGCGACTCCGAGGGTGCTCTGCACGATGATGGGGGCCATGCAGTTCGGCAGGATGTTCTCCAGGATGATCCTGGTGTCGCTTGCGCCTACTGCCCTGGCAGCTTCCACGAATTCCTGGCCGCGGACAGTGAGTGCCGATGCCCGGACTACCCTGGCGTACCGGGGAAGCTGGCTGATTCCCACGGCGATCATAAGGTTCAGGAGGCTCGTTCCCAGGGCGCCGACGATGGCTATGGCCAGGATGATCTGGGGGATTGCCAGAAGGACGTCCATGCACCGCATGATGAAGTTGTCGAGCCGTCCGCCGTAGTACCCTCCGATAGCTCCGAGGATACCGCCGAAGATGGCGCCTATGCCCACCGCCACGAACCCCACGTAGAGGGAGATCCGGCTGCCGTAGATGATCCGGCTGAGCATGTCGCGGCCGAAGTTGTCGGTTCCCAGGGGATGCTCGGAAGAAGGTCCCTGGAGGCGTGCCCGTATGTTGGTCTGGTTCGGGTCGTAGGGAGCCAGGAGAGGAGCAAAAATGGCCACGAAAACAAGAATTATGACCACCGACATTCCCGCGACAGCGGCCTTGTTGCGCCGCAGGCGCCGCCAGACTTCCCACCAGGGGCTCCGGCGCTTCTCCCTTTCCTTCGTTTGGGCGGAAGAGGGAGCGAACAGGGTACCGTTTCCGTTATTCATGACGTTATCCCCCTCTCCCTTATTTCGCCGCCCGGTACTGGGCCTTGATCCTCGGGTCCAGTACGGCGTAGAGCAGGTCTACCAGAAGGTTCACGATCCCCACGCAGAGGGCGAAGAACAGGACGCCCCCCTGCACCACAGGGTAGTCCTGGGCGCGGATGGCGTCCACGATAAGCCGCCCGAGGCCCGGAATGGAGAAGATGGTCTCGGTGATGACCACGCCGCCGAGCTGGTGGCCGAAATATATCCCCGCTATGGTCACCACGGGAATCAGCACGTTGCCGAGAATATGCCTGGTGAGCACCAGCCGGTCGGAAATGCCCTTTGCCCGGGCGGTGCGGACGTAGTCCTGGCGGATAACCTCGAGCATACTGGACCGGGTCATCCTGGCGATGACCGCCATGGTCTGAATTCCGAGGACGATGGTAGGCATGATGAGGTTCTTCCATGAATCGAAGCCCGACGAAGGAAGGACGGGAATGTAGATGGAGAGCAGCAGCATGAGCATCAGGCCGACCCAGAAATTCGGTATGGAAAAGCCCACCAGGGCGAAGAAACTGCATAAGGCGTCCACCCAGGTGTTTTGTTTCAATGCCGCCAGGATTCCCAACGGCAGGCCGATGACGATGGCAAAGATCATGCCCAGCACCGCGAGGGTCAGGGTGGCGGGGAACCGTTCCATTATTTCGTCCACCACGGGAGCGTTGCTCTTGATGGACCGCCCGAGGTCGCCCTTGAGGGCGTTGGTGAGAAAAATGCCGTACTGCACGTATAAAGGCTTGGTGAGTCCGAGCTGTTCCCTCAGGTTTGAAATTTCCTCCTGGGTGGCGCTTGGGCCGAGCATGACCTCGGCGGGGTCTCCCGGAGCCAGGTGGACGATGGAGAAGATCACCACCGAAACGCCCAGCAGTACCGGGATGAGGAACATCCTGGATTCCCGCCTACTCATAACGAGGCCGGAGGTTGGACATCCATAGCCTCGTAGATTTTCCGTTGCTTCTCCAAAATCTCGCCGACAAGCAGCCTTTGTCCAGGATGTTCGAAACATTCGATTACATCGAGCTTGTCCAGAAGCCCCTGCAGAGTGTAGTCCTTGAACAAGCCCGCATCCTGCATCCGCTTCTTTATGTACGACAGGTAGATCAGGGCGATGAACTCAACGAACAGCTTGCCTTCGAGGCTTTGTTCCGAAGAAACAAGGGTGCGCCTCATGTTGAGCCGCTCCTTGAGGTTGCCGAAAGCCTTCTCCACCAGATCCTTGTTGCGGTAGAGCTCGAGAGCCGTGGAGGCGTCCATGGTCTCGTTGGACAGAAGAGCGAAAAAGCCGAACCAGCGCTTCCACTTAGCGACCGCCTCCGCCTTGACGGCGACCTTGACGCCTCGTTTCGGGGTGGTCGCGATCTCGAAGAATCTGCGGTACGATGTCTCGTGTTCCGGGATTCTTTTCCCCGACTCCAGTTCCCTCTTGAGGGCGATCAGTCGTCGGTCGAAGGCCTTCTCCTCCTCCGCCGCCTTGTCGATGTTGTAATAGTAGTGCACGTAGATGCGCCTTGGCTCCGAAACAGAATCACCTTTGTACGGCCGGTACTGCGTGTAGTTCCATTCGGTCTGTACCGTATGACAGTACAGTTCGTACTTGTCGTTGAAGCGTTCGTAGGAGCGGAACTGTTCGTACAGCGGCTCCAGGTTCTGTTGGATAAAGGAAAGGGACATCCTGCCCGCGATGATGAATTTGACATGCTCCTTGAAGAGGGCGTTGATGTTGTCCTCGCTGTAAAAGCCTCTGTCCATGACCAGCTTGACTTTGGAGTACCCGAGAACGTCCAGCTCCGCAAGAAGAGTCTTCACCGTCTTGACGTCTGGAATGTTTCCGGCCAGCTTGCGGTAGTAGAAGGGGAGACCCGAGGTCTCGCCGAAGACCAGGGCCAGATTCAACTGGGGCAGACGGTCGTCCTCCTTGTTCTTGCCGTACTGAACCTGCCTGAGATATTCCGAGTAGCTGGAGACGGAGGTGATGTCGTAAGCCCAGAATTCGTTGTCCATCCGTCGTCTTCCCTGAAGCCTGAAAAACTCATGCTTCGCTTCCTCGCTGATGGACGCGAAGAGTTCGCTGCTTCGCTGGGAGCCGATGTTCTCCCCGCAGGGATGCTTGTGCAGAGCGCTCCACTTCTCGAAGCGGTAGAGCGGGTTCTTGTCCTCCAAAATCAGGTAGTATGCTATGGACAGGATCTGCTTGAAGGTCTTCGGAAAGCACCTCTTCAAGTCTTCGGCGACGCCGAGTTTCTCGCCGATGGCGTCGAGGAGAAAGGTTGCTCCGTAGAAAAACCTTGCTGTCTTTGTGACCGGAACAGGTCCTGGTTTTGCCGGGAGCTGATCGTCCCTTTTCTTTCGCCCTCTTCCGTCGGTGGGGACGATCTCGCCGGTCCGTTCGTCGAGTCGGCCGATCAAGGTTCTCTTGGCTCTGGACTGTCGTTTTTCCTTGTCCCAGTAGGACGCCGATTCATACGCATAGGTGATTCCGGAACGTTTATCCTTTTGAAAGACGATGCTTGCCACGACCCCACCACCTCGTTATGTATATTGTAACACGTAACGATGTGGTGGTCAAGTCGACGATTGTCAAAGTGCGATTATTGCTTGGTTATAGTGATTTCCCCGGCAACCTCGTTATGAATGGCCGGGAATCCAGGGAACATGATCCTCTTGAGAAAATAACGAAGCATGGATCCTGTCCTCCGAAAAATGAAGTCCGACGGGCCGTTGTGAGGCGGCCCGCCGGCGTTCTGTCGATTAGGGTTACTCGGCGAGTGCGGTGTCCCCCGAGAAATGGACAGTCAAAATACACGAATATCTTCCCGTTTCGTAACGATGCTTCGGATTCCTTCCGTTTCCTATCCGGCCTTTCCCAAACGCCAGTATTCCTCAGGCGTGAGATATCCGTTCGAGGCATGGAACCGACAGCGGTTATAAAATATCTCCACATATTCGAACACTGCCGCCCGGGCTTCTTCCCGCGTCCGAAACCGCCGGCCCTCAAGCCATTCATATTTCAGCTTGCCCCAAAAGGCCTCCATCGGGGTGTTGTCCCAGCAGTCCCCCTTTCTCGACATGTTGCACACCAAGCCATACTTCTCAATCCTCTTCCAGTATTCATGGGAGCAATACTGGCTGCCACGGTCTGAATGTATCAGCGCACCCTTCGGCCTTCCGGAACGCATGTACGCCTCATCCAGCGACTTCAGGACCAGTTCGAGTACTCGCTATTGATAAGCAATTAATTGTTGAATGCCAAGACATCGTAGACTGATTTTTGTGCCAGGACATCGTTTACAAAAGTATTTCTTGCTATAGTTCCGATTTCGCTTCATCTTCATGGGTATCCTAATATTACCGAGGTGGAACCCGTGAAAAATAAGGATGAGCAGCAGAGAATTCTGGCCGTTCAACGCTTTCAAAATGGTGAAAAGGCTGAATCCATCTGCGCTTCACTCGGCAAATCGAGAGCCTGGCTCTACAAGTGGCTAAAACGCCAGGAGCACCATGACAACGAAGAACCCTGGAGCAAGGACTCATCACGGCGTCCGAAAAACTGCGCAAACAGAACGCCTGATGAAATCGAGGAGATCGTGAAACTTGTCCGTCTCAGCCTCTACAACAAAGAGGTCTTCTGCGGTGCTCAGGCCATCCTCTGGGAGCTGGAGGACATGGATATTTCGCCTCTGCCGTCGCTCCGC
>Ga0334884_1001103_pt1 | contig 42617 bp, 31 predicted proteins | sample GraSluR1_MG_7_FD_207215 | JGI IMG/M metagenome (GOLD analysis project Ga0334884, IMG submission 207215) | Sludge microbial communities from methane-producing bioreactor in Wageningen University, Netherlands - Granular Sludge_12_05 R1 | ecosystem: Engineered > Bioreactor > Anaerobic >... | reverse complement strand
CCAACTCGTATTTCCCATCTGTGAGCAGGATCTTCAGATCCCGGGCCAGGCTCATCGGGGAACAGCTCAGATACAGGATTTCATGGATATTGGCAGAGCGGATTGCCCATAACGCGTTCTCGGGCACTCCAGAACGGGGTGGATCCAACACAATGGTATCCGCGGGAAAATCTTGCATTACTTTCGTCAGCAATTGCTCGGCTTTGCCGGTGATAAACTTAGCATGGGCAATGCCATTTTGCTCGGCGTTAGTCCGCGCGTCGCGGATGGCTTCCGGAACCTCTTCGATGCCGATCAGCTCTCCGATCCTATCGCTCAAAGCCAGTCCGATCGCTCCGATGCCGCAATAGGCATCGATCAACTTGCTGCCCGGCTTAAGCTTAGCCCGCATGGCAGCCAGGATGTTTTCCATCGTGCCAGGATTTACCTGCCAGAAGCTGCGGTAATGGATGCGAAAACGCGTGTCACTGAGGCTATCTTCCAAAAAGTCCTGTCCATGGAGGATTTTTTGGTCTTCGCCCAGGATCACGTTGCCTTTTTCGCGATTGATGTTCTGGATGATGCCCACGATCCCAGGAAACTGCTCGGTAAGCCCTCTCACGATGGTGTTTGAAAAAGGCAGGCGGGCAGAGCGGGTGACCAGGATCACCAGGATCTGGCTGGCGTCCTTGTTTGAGCGCAGGCCGATATGCCTCAGGGTACCGGTGTGCGCGCTTTCGTCATAGGGCTCCACCTTGGCCAGCTTGCACAGTTCAAAGGCCTTATTGGCAATAGCATCAAAGATGGGCGGGTGGTTGCGGCAAGCCGTGTGGGGCACGATATCATGCGAATACCGCGCGTAGATGCCGTAATGATCCTCGCCCACGGGCATAAATACTTTATTACGATAGTGATAGGGCTTGTCCGAAGCCACCGTGGGATAGATCTCTGTAGCCGGCAAATACTGCTTGAAAAGCTCTTGCACCAGGCTGTCCTTGTAGGCGATCTGGGTGGGATAATCCACCATTAGCCAATCACATCCGCCACAAGCAGCTTCAGCTCCAAAGGCCTCACAGCCGGGATCCTCTACGCCCTCACCACGTTCTTTATATTGCACTACCTTGGCAAAAGCGTGATCCTTCTTTTCAAGGGTGATCTGCACATCAACCACGTCACCGATGGCTGTATATGGCACAAATACGGCTTTATCTTCATGGAAGCCGAGTCCCATGCCGCCCATGGCGATTTTCCTGATGCTGAGATCTTGGATAGATTCCATTATATTTCCTTTAGTTTTTGAATTCTTAGCTCGATCGGAGGATGCGTGGCAAAGAGCGACATCTTCTGTTTGTTATTGATCTTGGCCAAAGCCAGGCTATCCTGTTTACGATCAGGCGCGTAGTGACGATCGATCTTTTGCAAAGCAGAGATCATGCTTCCCGCTCCTGCCAGAGCAGCAGCACCGCTGTCCGCGCGATATTCCCGATATCTGGAGTAATAGGACACGGGGATCATGGCCAGGATCATCAGCACGTTTTGCAAAAGCATCACTACCATATAGTAGCCGAAAAAACCCAAGCCACCACGTCCGCGATCCCCCCGCATGGCAGAATCGATCAAAGCCGCCACGATGCGCGCCAGGAACATCACAAAGGTATTCACCAGGCCCATCACCAGAGTCATGGAAACCATGTCGCCTTCGCTGATATGCGTCATTTCGTGCCCAGCCACCGCTGCCAGCTCATCCTCTGTGAGAATGTCCAGCATCCCGGACGAAAAAGCGACCAGAGAGCTGTTGCGTGATGCGCCTGTGGCAAAGGCATTTACGTCCCGCGAGGGATAGATGCCCACTTCCGGAGCCTTGAGACCACGCTCACGCGCCATGGCACTCACAGTGCTAAAGAGAAAGCGCGCGCGGGGATCAGGATGCTTTTCATCCACCAGCTTTATCTTGTATGCGGCTTTGGCCATTGCTTTGCTGATCAAAAGCGAGATCAGGGATCCGGCAAAGCCGAAGACCGCGCACATGATCAATAGACCGGAAGCTTCTTCCCATCTGACCCCCAGCACCATCAACACAAAGTTGATCATGGTAAGCACCAGAGCGTTCAGCATAAAGTAGAATCCGACGCGTTTGAATCCTTGCATCTTTTATTCCTCCAATGATGTCATCAATTTGAGCAACTCTGAGGGGATAGCAAATCGTGGCAAGGAAAATCTGTTTTTGGGGTTTCCCGCAGATTTTTCTCTCCCACGAATGAACGCGAATGAAAGATCACGAATGAACGCGAATGGCAGTGCTGTAACTGGGAGTGCTTGGTGCGTGAAGGGTTATGCGTTATGCGTTATGCGTTATGCGTTATGCGTCCCTCATCCCTCACACCTCATCCCTCACACCTCAAGATTAGCTCCGCTTTACCTTATGATCCCTTCTTGCTAAGAGGAGAACATGAGGTGAACCAGGCCTGAGCTAAAGCTAAGGAAATGGCAGAGCAGCAAGGGTGGGGAAGGATGTCCGGCAGCGAGGCAGAGGCGCTAAACTTTGATTCGCTTGACAAATAAAGCTGCTTTTAGGAAACTGCACAGACCCAATTTACTAAACAGGAAGAAATCAATGGCATACGAAAAAGAACTTGAACTGATCAGCAAAAGCACGGAAGAGATCATTCCCCTGGCGGAGCTGAAAGATAAACTGGCCAAAAGCGCGAAAAGCGGCAAGCCCCTGCGCATAAAATACGGCATCGACCCCACCGGATACGACATCCACATCGGGCATTTGGTGCCCATCCGCAAAATGCGTGACTTTCAGGATTTGGGACACACCGGCGTGATCATCATTGGCGATTTTACCGCTCAGATCGGCGATCCCACCGGACGCGATGAATCCCGTCCTCCCCTTACCCACGAGCAGATCAAGATCAATAGCGAAAAGTATATGGAACAGCTCTTTACCATTCTTATTCCGGAACAAACCGAGATCCGCTATCAAAGCGAATGGTTTGGCGAAATGGGCATGGCCGCGGTGCTGAAGATGCTGGGCAAGTTCACTCTGGCGCAGTTTATGGCACACGATACCTTCCGCAATCGCTATGAACAGGGGCTGTCCCTGGGCATGCACGAGCTGATGTATCCCGTATTGCAGGCCTATGATTCCGTCGCCATTAATAGCGACGTGGAATTGGGCGCCACAGAACAAAAGTTCAACATCCTCTGCGGTCGGGATATGCAGCGCTATTATAGCATGGAACAGCAGGTCGCGGTGCTATCCCCCATCCTTTTGGGAACTGATGGCGTGAACAAGATGGGCAAATCGCTCAATAACTACATCGCGGTCTTTGATCCGCCCGCAGAAAAGTTTGGCAAAGTGATGTCGATCCCGGATTCGCTGATTCTGAACTATTACAACTATGCCACGTCTTACAGTCCACAGCAATTGAGCGAAGTAAAAGAGCTGCTGGCAAATGGCACAAATCCGATGATTCTGAAGAAGAAGCTGGCCTGGGAGATCGTTGCCCTCTATCATGGTGAGACTGAAGCGCAGAAAGCGCAGGAAGGCTTTGAAAGCCTCTTTTCCAAAGGTGAGATACCCGAAGACATCGCTGAATATGAAGTTACAAATGCGCCACAGCGCATTGTCAACCTCTTGGTGGCCAGCGGATTATGCGCCACGAATGGAGAGGCAAAACGCCTGATCCAGGGTGGTGGCGTGAGCATCGACGGTGAGAAAGTGAATGGCTTTGATGCGGAATTGGCGTTAATCAACGGCCAGGTACTACGCGCCGGAAAGCGTAAGTTCATCAAGATCAAGGTAGTATGAATCAGTTTAACTATACCCTGATCCGTCTGGGGATGAATGCCGCGATCATCGCGATCGTCTTTTACAGCATCATCATCCACGAAATCAGCCATGCCTACGCGGCCTACGCTTTGGGCGATGACAGCGCGAAGCGAGCCGGCAGATTGAGCCTTAATCCCTTGAAACACATCGACATCTTTGGCACGGTGATCTTGCCTTTGATCCTGTATTTTTCTGCGGGATTCATCTATGGCTATGCCAAGCCGGTGCCCTTTAACCCCTATAATTTCAGGGATTATAAACGTGATAGCGGGCTCACCGCTTTGGCAGGCCCCGTCTCAAACATCCTGATCGCCATCCTGATGGCCATCATCTTTCACCTGAGCACTCCGATCGTGCAGCACATCCTGTATTACGTGATCTTCCTCAATCTGCTGCTGGCCTTTTTCAATCTCATCCCCTTCCCGCCTTTGGATGGATCCAAGGTTTTGGGGATGGTGCTCACCGATGAGGCATATTTCAAATGGACAGCGCAGGAGCGCAAAGGCATGATCTATCTCTTTGCCGTGATCATCATCTCCAACCTCTTGGGACTGAATCTGATATCACGGATAGTGTTGCCGCCGGTGCAGTTCGTAATGAAGCTTTTGGGACTGCCCTAGGCCAATCCACCTCGAATATCAAACAAAAAATACATACATGGAGAACAACATGGACATCACAACCCTGCAACAGCTCATTGTAGAGCATGAAGTCAAGGCTATTGACCTGAAGTATTGCGGCTTGGACGGCAAGTGGTATCATATCACTTTCCCGGCCCGCAGAATCGAAAACGTGTTAAAGCGCGGCATCCCCTTTGACGGATCGTCTATTCCGGGAATGCGCAGCGTGGAAAGTGGCGACATGGTGCTGATGCCGGATCTCGAAACGGCCCAGGTCGATCCCTTCTACGAAACGCCTACCATCCGCATGATCTGCTCCATCTGCGATGCCGAAACCCGTGTGGGCATCGCCAAAGACCCTCGCAGCGTAGCTCTGCGCGCGCATGAATATATGAAAGGCACCGGCATTGCCGATGAATCCACCTGGATTCCGGAGCTGGAATATCACCTGTTTGATACCGCTCAGTTCTATTCCGATGGCTTTTCCAGCGGCTTCAACCTCACTTCCAGCGAGAGCAAAGACTCTCTGCCGGAAGACTTTGACGATCTGGATGGCATCAGCCGTCAGGACGTGAAAGGCTATCATGCCGATACGCCTTTTGACCGTTTCTATCACATCCGTCAGGAGATGGTGGACATCATGGAAGAGCTGGGCATCAAAGTGCGCTACCATCATCACGAAGTGGGCCTTTCCTCACAACAAGAGATCGAGACCGAATTGCTGCACTTCCCCAAGATCTGTGACGACACGATGGTGATGAAAGACATCATCCGCAGAACCGCGCTGGACTATGGCCTCACCGCCACCTTCATGCCCAAACCCGTTTACAATCAAGCCGGAAACGGAATGCACTTCCACATGATGCTGCACAAAAATGGCGAGAACATATTCTATAAGAAGGGCGGATATGCCGATCTCTCCGAAGAAGCCATCTGGTTCATCGGTGGCATCCTGTATCATGGCCGCGCTTTGGTGGCATTCACCAATCCTTCCACCAATAGCTTCAAGCGCTTGCTACCCGGTTTTGAAGCACCCGTGAAGCTGTTCTACGGCCTGGCCAATCGCTCCGCTGCCATCCGCATCCCCAAATATGCTGATACCAAAGAGAGCAAACGCTTTGAGTTCCGCACCGGAGACGCCACCTGCAATCCCTATCTGGCCATGAGCGCGATCCTGATGGCAGGGCTGGACGGCATCAAAAACAAGATTGATCCCGCAAAGCATAACCTGGGACCCTTCGATGACAACGTATATGCCTGGAGCGAAGAGAAAAAGGCTACATTGCTGTCCATTCCCGCCAACCTTGCTGAAGCCATGCAAGCCCTTCAGGATGATCATGCCTTTTTGCTGGAAGGTGGGGTGTTTAACGAAGATCTCATCCAGAGCCATATCAAGCTGAAAATGGCTGAGTATGACGCGGTTAACAACCGTCCGCACCCCCATGAGATGATGCTGTATTACAACCTTTAATCCCATTTCGGAATGATACTTGCATAAGGAATGAGAAACTCTAAACTTAGTTGAGGATAAACCATGAAAAGACTAGCACTGCTACTGATTTTAAGCCTGCTCTATGGGCTTGCGGTTGCCGCTGGTGCAGATTTTGCACTGACTTCATACCAATCCGCTTTCGAGATTCAGAGCCACAACAGCCGACAGATGGATGTAAATTTCACGCTGCCGGAGTTTGAGGTTTCTGAGGAAGCGATGGGAGATCAAATCTATCACAGGATACACATTCCCGGCACAGGCACGCTGATGCAAAGCGGAATGCCGGAACTGCCTGTGATCACCACTTCTTTCGCCATTCCCCATCAAGGCGGAGTCAATATCGAAGTGCTTCATTCAGAGCAGACTGTCTATACTCAGTTTAATGCTTATCCTCTGCAACATGGCAGCGAGCTTGAAGCTCCCAAAGCCTTCCAAATCAATAACTCATATTATAGCAGCGGAGGGATTTATCCCTCTGCTGCCATTGAATACAGTGATCCCATGATCCTGCGGGATTTCCGTATCGTGACCGTGCAGATCAATCCCTTCAGTTACAATCCCGGTACCCAGGAACTGATCGTGCACAACAGCATCAGCCTGCGCGTGAACTTCACCAATGAGCAGGGGATCAACGAGCTTCCCGCACCGGTTCAATACATCTCACCCAGTTTTGATAATCTCTACTCTTCCATCATTCAAAACTACGCGGATTATCGCAATATCATGATCGCCAACACTCCTCCCCGCTATCTGATCATTCATGGCAACACCACAGACCAGACCTTCCTGAATAGCCTGAATGACTATGTGTTGTGGAAACGCCAGAAAGGCGCGGATGTTGACGTGGCAAATACCAGCGCGGCTCAAGCCGGCTCTTCCACTTCCAGCATCCAGACCTATATCCGTGGCCGTTACAACAATCCTGATACCCGCCCTGATTTTGTGGTACTGATCGGGGACACCTCCGGCAGCTTCACCATCCCGGCTTTCACCAATAATGGCGGTGGGACGGACTATCCCTTTACCTTTATGAACACCGGAGATATGCTGGGTGATGTCTTCATCGGCCGCATCTCGGTGGAGAACACCTCCCAGTTCCTGGTGTTGCTCAATAAGATTTACCTCTATGAACGCGATATCAACCTTGATACTGCCAGCTGGCTGAATCACATACTCTTGATCGGTGACAACCAACCTTCCGGTATCTCCACGATGTACATCAGCAAGTATATCAAAGAAATGGCCATGGAAGTGAATTCTGACTACACTTTCACCGAAGGCTACGGCCCGGATTTCAACAGCTTTGTGCCCACCATCAATGGCGCTTTTAACCAGGGCATCGGCTTCTACAGCTTCCGTGGTTACATCGATTTCTCACCACCCAGTGAATCCTCACTCTTCAATGGCTTCAAGCTACCACACGCTGTGATCATCACTTGTGCCACTGGTAACTATTCCGGAGGCACCGCTGAAACCGAACAACTGATCCGTTATGGCACAACCGCTGCTCCCAAAGGCTCGGTAACTGCCATCGGCATGGCCACTGCATCCACGCATACTACATTCAACAACGTATTGCACGGAGCCATCTTTGACGGCATATTCACTCATCATATGCGCACAATGGGTGAGGCGATGCTGCACGGCAAACTCTATATGCATCAAATCTTTGGTGTCTCTTCCCCGGTGAATGCGGAGAAGTTTACTCACTGGTGCAACCTGATGGGAGACCCCACCATGGAAGTGTTTACCGGTATTCCCAATAGCTTCCAGATTGAGACAGACATCCATATTCCCCTTGGCCTCTCATTGCTTGACGTTGCGGTCACCGATGCTGACGGACTTCCGGTGGAAGGCGCTTCCGTAGTGCTTTCTCTGGGCAACGATATTCTTGCCCGTGGTTATACCGATATTGAAGGTAATGTAGTATTGGTATTGCCCTCTGCCCTCAACGTGGGGAATGCCAAGCTGACAGCCAGCAAACATAATTTCAAGCCTCTGCAATCTGATATTGAGATCGTGGACATCGCCACTCTCGTTCCTGCCGCCATCATCATTGATGACGACAATTCCGGCGCGTCTTCCGGCAATAACAATGGCCTCGCCACTGCCGGAGAAACCCTGGAAATCTTCTTTGGCCTGCTCAATACTGGTGCTGAAACCATCTCCGGCATCAGCGGCACGGTGATCAGCGATAGCCCCTGGATCAACATCGTTCAGGGCAATATCTCCTATCCCGCCATCATGGGTGGAGCCACCGGCAACAACCTCAGCCCCATCGTGATCGAGGTTGCGCCCAATACTCCGCATGAAGCTTTGGTGAGATTACACCTCGTGCTTACCGATAGCGAAGCCAACGAATATGATGTGGCCGAGCTGATCGAAGTAGAAGCTGCCCGTGTAGAATTTATCAGCGTAAGCGTATTGGATGATGCCAACGCGGTTCTGGATCCCGATGAAACTGCCGGCCTCAGCATTGCTGTGGTAAATAATGGCGCCGCAGTAGTCAGCAACGTCTATGCCCGCCTCTATACCGCCAACGACCTCATCTCCATCGTAAGCAACACTGCCTACCTCGGCACTCTTCCTCTGGGCGAGACCGTGACCACCATAGCTCCCGAGAACTTCGTGGTCTGGCAGCGTCCGGAAACCCTGCCCGGCATGGTGATGCCGCTACATGTGCGATTGTATAATGAAGCCGGTTTCGAGCAGATAGTTCCTTTCAGCCTCACTGTGGGCTCTGTGTCATCCACTGATCCTTTGGGTCCCGATAGCTACGGTTATGTGATCTACGATTGGACTGACACCGATTATCCTGAAGCAGCTGTCTATGACTGGTTTGAGATCGCCACTCCCTTGGGTGGTTTGGGAACAGCTTTGCCCATCTCCGACATCTATGTAAGCAGTAATGAAGGAGACCAAGTGGGCGCGCAATCCCTAGCCGTGGTCAATTTGCCCTTCCCCTTCCAGTTCTATGGCAGGATGTACGATCAGATCACTGTGTGCTCAAACGGTTTTATCGCCATGGGCGTCACCGAAAACGGTGAATTCCGTAATTTCCGTCTGCCTGGCGCTATGGGGCCCAGCCCGATGATCGCTCCCTTCTGGGATGATCTGGCAACCCACAGCGGCAGTGGTATTTACACCTATTTTGATCGCAACAACCACTCTTTCATCGTGCAGTGGTACAACCTGCGCAACGGCAAAAACGGCACTTCACCCGAGACCTTCCAGGTGATCCTGTATGATCAGGCTACTTACAACACCTCTTTGGGAGATGGCCCGATCAAGTTCCAATATCACACTTTCAACAATGTGAACTCCCAATCCGGCACCTATCATGGAAACTATGCCACCATCGGGATCGAGGATCACACCGGAACCCGTGGATTGGAATACTCTTTCAATAACACCTATCCCACTGCGGCAGCGCCTCTTTCCAGTGGCAAAGCCTTGTATATCACAAATGTGCCTACCTATTACGAAGCTGCCAATCTCTTGATTGAACAGACCTATGTGAGTGACAATAACAACGTGGTGGAACCCGGTGAAACCATCAGCATGGGCATCCAGCTGCAAAATTCCGGAAACGTTGCCGCTTCTGATATCTCAGCCGTGCTTAGCACCGATGATCCTTATATCACTTTTATCAATACCGAGTCTGCTTATTTTGACCTTGAGCCCGGTGCCAGCGGTGTGAACCGCAGCCCCTTCAAGTTTGAAGTAGCTCCGAATTGTCCATCCAACCGCATCATCAATTTCGCGCTCGAAGTCACTGCCGGTGAAGTGGTGTGGAACCGCATGTTCAGCCTCCGCGTGGAAGCCAACAACCTGCAGTATCACTCCTTTATGGTCAATGACTATGAAGGCAATTTCGATGGCGTGATCGACAGCGGAGAAGTGGTACAACTAATCATCAATCTGAATAATGCCAGCGATGTGGAAGCTCGCAATATCGAAGTGGGCCTCAGCACAGGACACCCCACTCTAGAGATCGTTAATCCCGGCTTCATTATCTCCGATATCGGAGCCAATAAGATCATGCAGGCCGTCTTTACCCTTGACTTCACAAACGTTACTGACGCGGGGTCTTTCATCCCTGTGCAGTTTACTGCTGTTCCCAACAATGGTGAAGCCCTGAGCGTGGATCTGAATATCCCCTTCAATCTGCCCAATATCTTCAATGATTTTGAGCTGGATAATGGCGGTTTCGTCTCTGAAACCAGCTGGACCTGGGGAACTCCAAGCCAGGTAACTCCCTACAGCGGAAGCAAAGTATGGGCTACCAGCCTGGCCGGACAGTATCCTGACAATGTGCTCTTCCATCTCTATACCCCCATCTATACACTATCCACCGGAAGCAGCCTCAGCTTCAAGCATAACTATATGACCGAAGAAACCTACGACGGCGTGAACGTAGCCATCTCCACTGATGGTGGCCAAAACTGGTCTGTGCTCACTCCTGCCGGTGGCTACCCCACCCAACAGATCAATGGACTGGGCAATCAACCCGGTTGGAGCGGAAACAGCAATGGCTGGCAAACCGCCATGTTTGATCTTGCTTCATACAGCAATCAGGAAGTGATGTTCCGCTTCCGTCTTGGCTCCAATGGCGCAGTGAGTGGAAACGGTTGGTTCATCGATGATTTTGCCTTGAACGGAGTAAACCTGAAGACCGGATTCCTGCACGGAAACATCTATCCCAGCTCCAACGCCAATCCTGCTGACGCGGTGGTCAGTTCCAACCGACGCTATACCGCTCATGCCGATAACGAAGGCTATTTCAGGCTCTATCTCTCCAAGGGCACCCATTCCGCCACAGCCTCACTACCCTTCCATCAGAACTCCACGCAGAACAACATTCAGATCAGCGTAGAAAACCCTGTGGTGCAAACTGAGTTTACGCTCATCGATCTGCCCACTGTGGAAAGCCTAAGCTTCTTTGTGGATAATGATACCGGGCTTTTCTCCATGATGTGGAGCGAACCGTCCGATCCTGTGTTGCCCATCTCCGCCTATCGCGTGTATCGCAGATTTGACAGCGGTCCATACGTGATGGTACTGCAAACCGAGGACACTGCCTATACCGAATCCTTCGTTCTGGATGGCGAATACCGCTTCTACGTGGCTCCCATGTATATGAACGTGGAAGGCAGCCCTTCCCAGGTAGTCTATGCTCCCTATCCTTATGTGAGCAATGAAGAGCTCAATACTCCCGGATTGGTGACTGCCCTGGGCAGCAACTATCCCAATCCCTTCAACCCCACCACCACCATCCAGTTCACTCTGGCCGAAAGCGGCAGAGCCCACTTAAGTGTCTATAACACCAGAGGTCAGCTCGTTCGCACCCTGGCCAATACCGATCTGATGGCCGGTAAGCACCAACTGGTTTGGGACGGCAGAGATAACCGCGGAAACAACGTTTCCTCCGGACTCTATTTCTATCGCCTGCAAGCCGGAAAGTTTGTGCAATCCCGCAAAATGATCCTTATGAAATAAAGCCCTAAACCCCATATATGATCAGACCCGTGGCTTTGGCCGCGGGTCTTTTTTTACAAATACTTAGCACTGATGGGGCATTGACTTGCAGGAAGAATGGATGTATGTTTGAATACGGAAATAGCTCAATGCTTCCTCAACTGTGATTGATAGATAAGCTCTGTGTCTATAGTAACAATAGAATACTGTGTTTGCGCCTTTCCCTACCCATCGCAACATGATTGATATCATCCGTGACACATTGTTGGATCATCAATTGCCAAACCTACTACGCGACTCAAGATAAGTGTTCTGCCTACTGACCCCAACCGAGAACAAGCAACTATTGTCGCTTTACTTTTGAGCCATAGACAAACACGCCAGCTAATGAGCCAAGTGATGTCGTGCCTAGTATCGTGCCCCCCACTGTTTTATCCAGATAGATCAACACAGCAGATGCTGCTAATGCTACCAATGTGATAATGAAACCCGCCCAAAGCCCTGTTGTGGAGTCCCTGCAAGCAGCCTTTGAATATCGGTCTTCCATTCTATGTCTATGATCAACCTGTTTCTCGAAGGCTGTCATGATCCGATCGGCAGCTCCAGGCAGCGTCCTTTCATATTGTTCTAACTGTGCTGCGGGCGGCAATGGTCCTTGGTATGAAGCAGCTGTGATTGATGTCTGCCGTCCAGTGGGTGCGTATCCCTTGCTCTTGGATTTGCCACCCATCTTAGGCTTCCATGCAAATCTTAAATGCAGATCTCATGTCGTCACCAAGGGCATGCCAATCATTACTTAGTGCTTCAGCATCAATAGCCTCCGGGCTTTTGTTGCCAGGTAGATCGATCACCTGAACAAAGTCAAATATTCTGGCAATACCCAACAAAATGGGGTGCAAGTCAGTCTTGCAGTTTACGGGCTGTGTAATAGTCAGCTTGCTCACAAAAACCTCCTTGTGGGCTTTTTTCAACGTTTGCGAACGTGCATGTTTCCATGTAAGTACAAATTAATCTATCTCCCATTTATGTCAAGATATTCCCTGATAAACGGAGCAAATCACATCACTTTGAAACTGTGAGAAACCATTGTAACCACATATCTGTTATCTCCAGTCCAACTGCGGGTCAGACAGATCAAACAATGGGCTTACCCTAGATAAGCGTTCCTCAGCCATTCTTTGCAACCCAAGCCCAAGCAAGGTTGCAGACCTCAATCTCAGCTCGCGTTTACCTCATATTCTCCTCATAATACGAGGTGATTATGGGGCAAACTAAGGGCGAAGCAGAGCTGAATCATCATGCTAAATAGCGCATGGGCAGAATATCCGAAAATCCCGCTTGACAGGAATCACGGATCCCAAATAGTCAAAGAATGGAGATAAATGTGATTCATTGGACGCTGCATGATATCAGAATGGCAAGGATGGCCACCGCGAAAGCTGAGGGCCTCGCGCGTTTCTGCGAACATTCCGTCCGGATCAACATGAGAACTTGGGAGTCGATATGCCGATAAAAGCCAAAGTATTGAGTATTGGTTCAGGCATCCCCCAGGGCACTTTTACCGATATCTTCTCTAGGCATACCAAAGCGATTAACTTCATCTGGCAAAGACAGGTGATATCACTGTGCAGCAAAGCTCTATGCCCGGGGCACTATCGGATAATCCTGGATTGCGAAGAGCTCAGCCGGGTGCATAGCATCGCCATCATTGATGATCTGATCAAGATCAATGGTGATGTTTTGAGCAGGGAGTCGTGCTCGCATTACCAAGCACCGGTCTTTGGTGAAGCGCTCGATAATCCCTTCCTATTGCAGCAGTTACAAAGCTGTCGTGATACCTTGTCGGAGCAGTGGCCACCGCTCAGCGTGGGTGCTTTACTCTCTTCAGGATCAGAGCCACAACATGGGTTCGATCTGGCTTTGAGCATTAAATACAATGAAGGATTCAAGCATCTTGCCGACGGTGAGTTTAGCAGAGCAATCCGCTGTTTCAAAGGTAAAGGCTATGGGCTGACCCCAGGTGGGGACGACTTTCTGGCCGGCCTTACTCTTGGTCTGGCCTATCGGCAGTGCGTCGAAAAAAAAAGCTTGTCAGAAATATTGGATCTGCTATTGTATGAATCCCTTTCAGAAAACTATCTGGCCAATACCTTCCTGAGGCAGGCATACGACTTGCAGCCGGATCAGGATTGGGCAGACTTTTTGCTGGCTTTGGAAACAAGCGGTGAGGCTTTGGTCGCGATGCAAAGGATATGCGGCCAAGGTGCCACCAGTGGATATGATACTTTATGCGGTTTCTTTACCGCGTGGGAGATGATATGATACTCAAAACAAAGATAGTTCAGGGCAAGTATCTGGACTCGGTCAAGCTGATGCTGATTTCCAAAGAACTGCGGCAACAGGATGGGGTGCTGGATGCCGTGGCGATCCTGGCCAACAAGGAAAATCGTGAGATCCTGGCCGCTACTGAGATGCTGGTGGAGGAAATCAAAGCGGCCAAAGAAACGGATATCGTGATCGTGATCAAAGCGGAAACAGAGGATAAAGCAAAGGCCGCGCTGGATATGGCTGAGCAGCTTCTTAAAACCCCCTCATCATCCCAATCTTCAGCCCAACGACCGGTGCGCAACATCTCAGCGGCCATCAAAAGCATGGATGGCGCAAATTTCTGCCTGATCTCAGTAGCGGGAAAATACGCCGCGCGTGAGGCTGAGCAAGCTCTGGATGAAGGGCTGCATGTGATGGTCTTTTCGGACAATGTGAGCATCGCCGATGAGCTCCTACTCAAGCAAAAAGCCCTGAAGAGTGGCCTCCTGATGATGGGGCCGGATTGCGGAACTGCCATCGTAAATGGCTGTCCTTTGGGCTTTGCCAATGCAGTTCCGAGTGGTGAGATCGGCATCGTATCCGCGGCCGGAACGGGGTTGCAAGAACTGAGCGTGGCCATTGCCAATCGCGGTTGCGGCATCTCTCAGGCCTTTGGCACCGGAGGTCGGGACGGCAAAAAGGCCATCGGTGGTCTCATGCTCTCTTCCGGACTGGATTACCTGATCCATGACCCCAAAACCAAGGTGATCGTGATGATCGCCAAGACACCCGATGCGGAAGTGCGGGAACAGCTCTGGCAACAGATATCGACCACCGACAAACCCGTGATTGTCAGCTTCCTGCAAGCTGTGGAGCACCCAAAACACGATAATCTGCACTATCACGTTTCCCTGGAAGAGTGCGCGGCCAAGGCCTGTTCAATCCTGAGCAAAGTCCCGGATCCTGTTGATGCACAAGACTTAGCTCCGCTCTCGCTCGCTCCCAAACGTAAATATCTGATGGGGCTGTATAGCGGAGGAACCCTGTGTTACGAGGCGCAACAGCTCTATTATCAGGAGTTTGGCAACTATGCCAAAAGTAACGCTCCTCTACGCGCTGAGGATAAGCCGGAAGATATCTGGAGTGCGTCAGCGGATTGCTTTGTGGATCTGGGTTCAGACGAGTTTACCGTGGGCAGAGCGCATCCCATGATCGATTATAGCCTGAGAATGAAGATTTTGGAGCAGATCAGTCAACGCGAGGATATCGCGCTGATCATGCTGGACATCGTCCTGGGTTATGGTTCTCATCCCGATCCCGCTTCAGAGCTGATTCCGGTGTTAGCACGCGTCAACCAGGAGATTCCCATCATCTGCCATGTCCTGGGCACTACGGCTGATCCTCAGAACGCGGACCTGCAAGCTGAAAAACTGCGTGAGGCAGGAGTAAAGGTCTTCAGATCACACTATGCCGCAGCTCGTTACGCCATCCACAGTCTGCATAGCCATAGGAGGAACCAATGACGAAGCTCAAGCTGAATGAAGGCAAACTGAAGGTCGTAAACATCGGTCTGACCGGATTTGCGGAAAACATCATCAATGCTGGGCACGAAGCCCTGAACCTGGACTGGAAACCACCTCTGGATATCGCTCCCGAGCTGACGCAGAGGATCACCGCTGCCAGGGATAAGATTGCTTCTGCCAATCAGATAGCTTTGGAAAAAGTGCAGGCTGGGAAACCGCTCCTGGTGGGCATGGGCATTGCACGTGATCTGATTCCCGGGATGCATGATAATCTGATCCTGCATGCCGGACCGCCCATCACCTGGGATAGAATGTGTGGCCCTATGCGGGGCGCGATCATCGGAGCCTTGATCTATGAAGGCAAAGCCGATAGTCCCGAAGCTGCTGAAGAGCTTGCTGCAAGTGCTGAGATCAAGTATGCACCCTGTCACGAACACAGCGCCATCGGGCCCATGGCCGGCATCATCAGCCCCAGCATGCCCGTCTTCATCGTCAAAAACGAGACTTTTGGGAACTACTGCTATGCCACGCAGAATGAAGGACTGGGCAAGGTTCTGCGCTATGGAGCCTTCAGCAAGGAAGTGATTGAGCGTTTGCGCTGGATGGAAACCGTGATGTATCCGGTGCTCAAACTCGCCATCAAGGATCTGGGCTCTATCGATCTGTCTAGCCTGATCGCGCAGGCTCTACATATGGGCGACGAAGTGCACAACCGCAATCGGGCCGGTACATCACTCTTGATCAGGCAGTTAGCTCCCGCCCTGTTGCGCACCATGAAGAATAGCGCGGACACCACCGATGTGCTAAAGTTCATCAATGGCAACGACCATTTCTTTCTCAATCTGTCGATGCCGGCAGCAAAAGCAGTGCTGGATGCGGCCCGGAATGTGCCGGGATCATCTCTGGCCGTCGTGATGAGTCGCAATGGCACGGATTTTGGAATTCAGTTAAGCGGTAGCGGAGACCGATGGTTCACCGGGCCTGCCCTGGTTCCGGACGCGCTTTACTTTCCGGGATACACTAAGGCAGATGCCAACCCTGATATCGGGGACAGTGCCATTACAGAGACTGCCGGATGGGGTGGCTTTGCGATTGCCGCAGCTCCGGCAATCGTACAATTTGTTGGGGGTTCTGCCACTGACGCGTTAAACTATACTATGTCCATGTATGATATATGCATTGGAGAAAGCCGAAATTACCAGATCCCGGCTCTGGATTTCAGGGGCACACCGCTGGGCATCGATGTGATCAAGGTTGTGGAAAACAACCTCAGCCCGATCATCGATACCGGAGTGGCGCACAAGAATCCCGGAGTAGGACAAGTGGGAGCAGGAGTGGTAAACGCTCCCATGGAACCGTTCATCAAAGCCTATGAGGCTTTGGCGGAAACACTATAATAAGAGGAGATAAACCATGGATACCAATAGCTTTTTCGACTTCATGAAGTCACTCAAAATGTACGATCTTACGCAAAGGCTGAGCATTCATACTCCACCCTGGCCCAGCTATATGCCCTTGGGGATTCAGTATTTCAAGCGCATTGCCGGAGCGCACATGGGTCAAGGCGCGAACGGACAGATCATCACCACCAGCAACCATGTGGGCACCCATATCGATGGCGAAATCCATTTCCATGCCAGTGGCAGAACCATCGGCGATGTGCCTATGGAAGAATGGGTTGGCCCCGGAGTGGTGGTGGATATCTCTGACTCCGTGGGGGATTATGACCTGTATAGCCCGGAATTGCTGATGCAAAAAGCGGAGATCAAGAAGGGCGATATCCTGATCATCAATACCGGCTATCACAAGTATGCCTGGGATCAACCGGAATCAGACGAATTGCGCTACTTTGTGAAGCATCCGGGCCCGGATCCCAGCTTTCATAAATGGGCATTGGAAATGCAGATCAAGTGGATCGGTGTGGATTGCGGCTCAGCCGATCATCCCATGAACACCATCATCCGCAATTGGCATCCCAAGGATTTTATCGCCGCGGAAAAGAAACTGCAAGAGAAATATGGCAAAGGCTGGGACGAGATGTATCCTCCGGAAGAATATTACCAGGTGATGCATCTGAAGCTCTTCCCCAAGAAACTGGTGCATGCAGAAAACCTGGGTGGAGACATCGCTTTGCTCTCCAATAAACGCGTGTGGATCGGGCTCTTCCCGTTGCGCGGCATTGAACTGGAATCCTCCATGTGCAGGATCATCGCTTTTGAACCCTAAACCCTCTAGATAAAGGAGGAACCATGGCAATGGCCCATGAATTTGACTATGCCAGACCGCAAAGCCTGACTGAGGTTCTGGAACTGCTTGCTGCCCACGGTGATAAGGCCAGAATCCTGGCCGGTGGCACCGATCTGATCGTGAACATCAAGGAGTCCATGATGGCTCCTACCATTCTAATAGACATCAAGGACATTGCCGAACTGCGGGAAATCAGGATTGAAGCAGATCAGATCAGCATTGGTGCCAATGTCAGCTTCGCTCAAATCATGGAAAGCCCCGCAATCAAAGAGCACTTTCCCATGCTGTGGGATGCGGCGGCTACGGTGGCTTCTTCCGGCATCCGCAATCGCGCCACACTGGCAGGAAACATCTGCACAGCAGTGCCTTCCCTGGATTCAGCGCCACCGCTTTTGTGCCACGAAGCCATAGTGCATTGCGCTGGAGTTCAAGGTTCGCGAACGATCCCCATTGCCGAGTGGTTCTTGGCTCCCCGCAAGACGGCTCTGAAGCCCGATGAACTGCTTACGAGAATCACCATACCCCTCCCGGAAAGAGATTCCACCGGTATCTACCTGAAGCTGGGTCGCTACAATGGGGAGGATCTGGCCCAAGCCGGATGGGGAATATGGATATCCAAGCAGCAGCAGTATAGAATTGCCCATTGCGCTTTGGCAGCTGTCCCCGCTCGGGCTCTGAAAATCGAAGCTCTGCTGAATGGCAAGGCCCTCAGTGATGATTTGATCGAAGCTGCCCTCACCCTGGTGGAAAGCGAGATCAGACCGATTACGGATATCCGTTCCAGCCGGGAATACCGCGTCCACGTCAGCAAAGTAATGCTCAAGCGCGGCCTGAAAGCTGCACAAGACAGACTGCAAGGCAAGAGCATCGACCCTAAAACCCTTTTGGGAGGTTTCGCGTGAAAGAGATTAGCATTAATCTGAACTTCGAATTACGGCAAGTGCGGGTGGAACCAAGTGAAACCCTCCTGGATGTGCTGCGCGACAAATTTGGCGTCAAAAGCCCCAAATGCGGTTGCGAACGTGGCGATTGTGGAGCTTGCACCGTGCTGCTTGATGGCAAGGCAGTCCGCAGTTGCCTGATCCTGGCCATCGAAGTGGATGGTCATGATATCGTCACCGTGGAAGGCATCTCGCGGGATAAACTCAGTGCTTTGCAAGAAGCCTTCATTGAATACAACTCCTTCCAATGCGGATTCTGCGCTCCCGGCATCATCCTGGCCATTACCGAACTGCTGGAGAAAAACCCACATCCCAACCTCATGGAGATCAAGGAAGCTATGGCCGGACATCTGTGTCGCTGCACCGGATACACACCGATCTTTGACGCCATCATGGCCTTAACCGGGGAGGATAAATGAAGGACTATAAATACATCGGCAAATCCGTAACCCGCATAGACGGTCTGGAAAAGATCAGCGGAGCCGCCATATATGGTGATGACATCGATTTTGGGCCAAACCTGCTCTATGCTGAATTGGTCTCGAGCACCGAGGCTCACGCCATTATCAAAAGCATCGATACCCATGCTGCCGAGCAGGTTCCCGGGGTTTACAAAGTATTTACCGGCAAGGACTTCCCCTATAAGTTCGGCCTCTATATGAAGGATCGTTACGTCTTCGCCCAGGATAAAGTGCGCTTTGTGGGCGAACAGATCGCTGCCGTAGTGGCCAGAACTCCCCAAGCAGCCAAACAAGGCGCAGCATTGGTGAAAGTGGATTATGAGCCCTTACCCGCCGTGCTGGATCAGATGGAAGCCTTGAAGGATGATGCCGTGATCCTGCATCCTGATTTGGGAGATTATCCCCATGTGCCATGGTTTTTCCCCAAAGCCGGAACCAACATCGCCCATTGGCGCAAGACCCGCAAAGGCAATCTGGAAAAGGCCTTTGCTGAAGCGGAACTGGTATTGGAAGATACTTACACCGTGCCTCGCTATGCCCATTGCGCCCTGGAAACTCACGTGGCCATCGGCAAACTGGATTACTCCGGAAGGCTCACCGTGTGGAGCTCTTCCCAATCGCCCCACACTCAGCGCCATCTCTTTGCGGAAGCTCTGGGCAAGTCCCACAAAGATGTCCGCGTGATAGCCCCGCACGTTGGTGGCGGCTTTGGAGGCAAGGCCGGAGTAACCATGGAGATCATCCCTGCAGCTCTGGCCACCAAGCTCAAAGGCTATGCCGTGAAGCTGCGTTACAGCCGGGAAGAGGAGTTTATCAATACCTATCAGCGTCTGGGCGTGGTAGCGAAGATCAAGATGGCAGTGGATAAGAGCGGCAAGATCACCGCTCTGGATCACAAAATCTATTGGGATGCCGGAGCTTATGTGGAATATGGAGCCAATGTGGTAAACGCCATCGGCCTTTCGGCGATCGGGCCATACAAGATCGACAATGTCTCGATTGATTCCGTGTGCGTATATACCAATCTTCCTCCGGGCGGAGCATATCGCGGCTTTGGCTATTCCGAAATGCTTTTTGGTCTGGAATCTCACATCACGCGCGCGGCCAGGCGTTTAGGCCTGGATGAAGTGGAGTTTCGCCGCATCAATGCGATCAAAGCCGGAGACCTCACCGCTTATGGTGCCAAAATGAACCCCAATGGACTGCATGAATGTATCGACAAGGTATCAAAAGCGATCAACTGGGGCGAAAAGCTGGTCTCCAAAGACCCCACCAAAGCCCTTGGCAAAGGCTTCTCGCTCTTCTGGAAAGCTCCCGCCATGCCGCCCAATGCCTCATCCTCAGCATTTCTGAAGTTCAACGAGGATGCCAGCATCAATCTGATCATCAGTGGCATGGACATCGGTCAGGGTTACCAAACCGTGATGGCGCAGATCGCCGCTGAAATCCTCTCCGTGCCTCCATCAAAGATCAGAGTGGAAACCCCTGATACAGACCGTAACCCCTATGAATGGCAGACCGTTGCCTCACACATCACCTGGAGCAGTGGCAATGCCGTCAAGAAGGCTGCCTATGACGCTCGCGAGCAGATCTTGCAGCTGATCCATCGCGTCTTCCACTTCCCCATCGATGAGCTCTATCTCGAGGATGAAGCGGTGAAGTGCCACACAGACCCTCGCTTCGTGCTGCCTCTGAAGGACTTTGTGGTGGATGGCATCATGACCAAGGACGGCACCTTCAAAGGTGGCCCGATCAATGCCCGAGGCATGTATATGCCGGAGTTTTCCTCCACCAATGGTGATCCTGAAACCAGTCAGGGCGGCCATCCCAATGTTCATTACACCGTTGGTGCCGCAGCTTTGGATCTGGAGATTGATCCCGAAACCGGCAAGATGCGCGTGCTCAAAGTAGCCATGGCCATTGATGCCGGCAAGGCTCTCAATCCCGAACTGGTGCGAGGTCAGATCACCGGCGGACTCTTGCAAGGCCTGGCCACCGTGCTCTATGAAGACATGCGCTACAACGACAAAGGCAGGCTGCTAAACCCGAACTTCACAGACTATAAGATTCCCACTGCGCTGGATGTGCCGGACGAGATCATCCCCATCATCGTGGAAGTTCCCCAACCCGATGGGCCCTTTGGTGCGCGCGGGATTGGTGAACACACCATGCTGCCTGCTGCTCCGATGATCGCCAACGCTGTGGAAAATGCCCTTGGCATCCGTATCAAATCCATGCCCATTACCGCTGAGAAAGTAGCGATGGCAGTATTAGCAAAGGATGAATCATGAGTTTACCCTTATCCGGAATCAGAGTATTGGATCTCACCCGTGTGCTGGCCGGACCTTTTTGCACAATGATCCTAAGCGATCTGGGCGCTGAAGTGATCAAAGTGGAAATCCCCGTTAGCGGTGATGATTCCAGAGCCTTTGGCCCCTTTGTGCACAACCGCTCCCTGTATTTCCTCAGCATCAATCGCGGCAAAAAGAGCATCTCCTTGAACCTCAAGACTCAGCGTGGCAAGGACTTACTAAAGGAGCTCGTGAAGCACAGCGACATCCTGGTGGAAAACTACCGTCCCGGCACCATGGAAAAGTTGGGCTTGGGCTATGATACCCTCAAAGAGATCAATCCCCGCCTGATCTATGCTGCTTCATCCGGATTTGGCCACAGTGGCCCGGATTCTGCCCGACCTGCCTACGACATCCTGGCTCAAGCCCGGGGTGGGATCATGAGCATCACCGGATGGGAAGGGCTTGCTCCCACCAGGGTTGGCATGTCTTTGGGCGATATCACGGCCTCTCTCTTCACCGCCATCGGCATCAATGCCGCGCTCTATCATCGCGAATCCACCGGGCTGGGACAAAAGATCGACGTCTCCATGCTGGATAGCCAGGTAGCCATCCTGGAAAACGCCCTGGTGCGCTATCAATCCGAAGGTAGCTCTCCCACTCCCATCGGCAATCGCCATCCCACCATTGCGCCATTTCAGGCCTACCAGGGCAAAGATCGCTATTTCGTGATCGCGGTGGGGAACGACACCCTCTGGCAAAGCTTCTGCAAAGCCTTGGAACGCGATGACTTGCTGGCTGATCCCCGCTTTCGCACAAATAGACTCAGAACCGATAACATTGATGAACTAAACCGGGTGCTGGAGCCGATCTTTGCCACGCGCAATAGCCACGACTGGCTTGCCCTAATGGAAACAGCCGGCATTCCTTGCGCCCCCATCAACGACGTGGAAGCGGTGATGCAGGATGAGCAGGTGCGAGCCCGCAATATGATCGTGGAAGTGGAGGACAAGCTGGCAGGAAGCGTCAAGATTGCCGGCAATCCCATCAAGATGAGCACAGTGCCGGAAAGCCCTACCCGCGCAGGAGTTCCCGAGATCGGAGAGCATAACCACGAAGTTTATTCCGCTCTCTTAGCCCTGACTCCGGACGAGATCAAACAACTGGAAAGTGAAGGAGTTATCTGATTACCAATCTCCTAAGAACCCCTCTGAAAAGCCTGGCCTCTCTGTTGCGAAGCGGAAACTTGCCGCTCCTGGATTATCTGCAAAATGCCCTTGAAGCTGTGGATGATCTGGATGCCAATATCCACAGTCTTCTGCCCGAACCCATGCGCCGGGAACGTCTTTTGACAGAGGCCAGGGAGTTGCTCCGGCAATATCCTGATCCCAACGGCAGACCGCCTTTATTCGGTGTATTGATCGGGATCAAAGACCTCTTCAATGTGGAGGGTTTACCCACTCGTGCCGGTTCGCAACTGCCTCCGGAAGCCTTTAGCGGAGCTGAGTCTGCCATCGCACACAAAGTCAAGCAGGCCGGCTGTCTGGTATTGGGCAAAACTGTGAGCACCGAGTTTGCCTATTTCAGCCCGGGTCCCACCCGCAATCCCATCAATCCGAATCACACACCGGGTGGTTCTTCCAGCGGTTCAGCCGCAGCAGTAGCCATGGGACTTTGCCCTCTCGCTCTGGCCACCCAGACCATCGCTTCGATTACCCGTCCGGCCGCTTATTGCGGTGTCTTTGGCTTCAAGCCCTCGCAAGGCCGAATCTCTATCGATGGAGTGTTTCCCTTTGCGCAGAGTGTGGATCAGGTGGGCTATTTTGCTGCCACATTGGATGATATGGCCTTTGCAGCGCCATATATTGTGGAAGATTGGCAGCCCGAACCACCCGCCACTCCCAAAAGGATCCTGATCCCAAACGGAGATTACCTTGAGCAAGCCGATTTAAGCAGCCTGGAACACTTCCATCGCAGCCTGGAAGCTCTGTCCGGTAGTGGTTTGGAGCTGATCTTCGATGATCTCCTTCATGATATCCGGCAGATCAATGCCCAACACAAGAGCCTGATCGCGGCTGAGTTCGCGCTCAATCACCGCCATTTGTTTGCCTGGTATGAAGACCTGTATTCCGAACATTCCAAAGCATTGATCGATGAAGGACGCTTAGTCTTAGTAAGCAGCAGTGAGCTGACATCCTTACGCGAATTGCCCCTGATTTTCCGCCAAAGAATCGCGGCTCGCATGCAAGAGCTATCCTGCGATCTCATCCTCAGTCCGGGAGCCACATCCACTGCCCCATCCGGCCTGGAATCCACCGGTTCACCCTTGATGAGTTTGCCCTATACCCATGCCGGATTGCCCACCCTCGCCATCCCTAATGGCCATGACAGCAAGGGCTTACCCTATTCATTACAGCTGGCAGCCGTCCATTCTGAAGATGAATTCCTGCTGGATGCTGCCCAGCTCATCCTTAGCAAGTTAAGCTAAGGGAACTCACTATCAGTTTCATTTCAGCCTAATACCATTCAGCCTTATACCAGCCTTATACACAGCCTTATACCATTGATAAATATGTTATTTAGCCCTTTCCTTCTCATTTGAAGGCCTTAATCAAGTCTTAATCAAGCGTTAATCAAGCGTTAATAGTTAACGCTTGATTAAGGGGGGATAATCGCTTGATTAATGCTCACAAGTGAGGGACAATTTACAATCCACACAGCCACATACAGCACACAGCACACAGCACACAGCACAGCACTCAGCACACACAGCTCACACACAGCTCAGATTGATGGATTGATGCTGAAGTAGAGGTATGGAAAAATAGAGCACTGGACACCCGCTATGCCTATATCTGGTTAGTTGCGATTTATACGAAGATTAGGACTGAACGGGGGGGGGGGGTAGTATCAACGGCTGTGTTGATCGCTATCGGACTCAGAAAGGATGGGCATCGCGATGTGCTTGGTCTCCATTTGGGTAATAAGGAGAGCTACCATAACTGGAAGGACTTTCTTCAACATCTGTAAGCCCGTGATTTGGAACGCAGTGAACTCTGGATCAGCGATGAGCATGATGGTCTAATCAAATCAATTGAGGAATGCTTTCCTAGACAGCAAAGGCAACGCTGCATCATTCACTGGATGCGTAATGCTCAGAGCAAGGTGAGTAAGACAGACCTGATGTGGATGTTGCCACTGTTGAAAGACTTGGTGGGCTCCAGAACCGTGGATTCTTTTGAATTGGCATGGAAAGAGCTTGTTAACCCGGCACAAGCCAAAGGCAAGGATAAGCTTTTGGACTGGCTGGATAGCACATTCCACGAAATATCAGTATATCTGGAGTTTCCACCCTCACATTGGAGCAAGATAAAAAGCACCAATCCTTTGGAGCGTCTCAATGAGGAGCTTAGACGCCGAGAGAAATGCATCCGGATATTCCCCAATGAGGAAAGTTGTGTCCGTCTGTTCGGGGCTATCCTGCAAGGATACTCAGAGGACTGGACAAGCGGAAAATTATATCTGTCAGAACCACTGGATAGGATCAGAGATCACCGGAAGAAACCCATGGCATTGGAGTCGACGCGCGACGGGCTGAAGCCCTGCTCCGTCGGCTACGCCTCCTCCGCAGGGCTTCAGCCCGTCCCAATGAGGTCACTTTGAAAATAGTTCTTGACGCGGAAACAAAGATGATAAACAATGCTATCGGTCGCTTGACCTTATATAGCGTGTAAGAAACGAGGATAGTAAGAATGTCCTCAAATAGCCTAAGAAAAAATGAGTTGGAATTTACACCAACATTTGGGACTCAACTCCAACTTTTGGGACTCAGCATAAGAGAGGATTACAAAATGAAGAATCGTATAATACTACTAATTGTTATTATCCTGTGCACTTTCAGCGCTGCCAGTGCAGAACAATGGCTGAATCTCAGCTCTCATACACTTGTATACTGCTCGGCACTGGAAGGAGATGACATCTGGTACGGGGCTTTGGGAGGTTTGCTGAAATTCAATACAATTACCGGAGAAAAAACCTATTACAACAAAGTAACTTCTGACTTTGCTTCAAAGTATGTCCGCAGCATAAAAATCGACTCTCAAGGAAGAAAGTGGTTTGGAACCGAAATGGGGCTTTACAGGTTCGACGGGGCAACATGGGTTTTGTGGAACACTACCAACTCTGCCATCCCCTGTAATGATATCAATGATATTGCATTCGATGCATACGGCAACGTGTGGATCGCCACTGATAATGGTTTGGGTAAGCTTTCCAACAACTCCTGGACTTCATGGACTACCAGTAATTCCAGTATCCCCACAAACTACCTGAATTGTCTGGACATCGACAATAGTGGCAATGTCTGGCTGGGAACTAATATGGGATTGTATCTGGCAAGTTCTGGTGTTTTCACTCAATTGAATCAAGAAATGATCCTGTGCATGAAAAAGGATCAACAGGGTAATAGATGGTTCGGTACTGGGAATAACGGCTTAGCCAAGTTTGATGGAAATCAATGGACATACTATAATCCAGACAACTCAGCCCTGCCTGATGTCACTGTGGATCAAATAGATATTGACATTAGTGGAAACATCTGGATAATATGTGAAGAACCTGTGGGGCTGGTAAGGTTTGATGGTAACAACTGGACGATCTGGAATACTGAGAACTCTGCTCTTCCACTAAATTTCTTAAGCAACGTTATTATTGACCAATCTGGCAATGCCTGGATTTCTGTAGTGTTACGAGGCATTGTGAAGTTAAGCGGTGACACAATGACATTCCATACCATCAGCCAAACCGGGATTGTCGATCCCGATGTTAATTGCGTTCTGATTGACGACTTGGGCAGGAAGTGGATTGGATCGGAATTAGGATTGGCTCTTAATGCAAATGGCTCCTGGCAATCATGGGATATTTTGACTACCCCGTATCTGATTGATGTATCGAGGATAGCTGTAGACGCAGATCATAACGTGTGGATTGATTCAGATTATGGTTTTTTGTGTTGGGATGGTACAGATTTTGTCGCACACAATACTGAGGATTTTGGGCTCTTGGATAATGATGTATCTCTACTAACCACTGACAACCAAGATAATCTCTGGATTGGAGGACATCAACGACTGGTAAAACGCCTGAATGGTACGAACGTAATCTTTGATACCAATAATTCTCCACTTACCAGCGCACCAACCTGCCTGAAACAAGATCTATATGGGAACCATTGGGTAGGCACTACTGATAACGGTCTTCTTTATTTCAATGGGGTTCTCTGGAGCTATTTCAATACTGCGAATTCAGGCCTTCCAGCAAACTCCGTCAATGATATCGAGATCGATAGTTTTGGCAATTTGTGGATTGCAACTCAGGATAACTTGAGTAAATTCGATGGCAGCACCTGGACGCATTGGAACAGCCAGAATACCCCCATGATCTATAAGCTATCCAATCTGGAGATGGACTCAGCAAACCGGATTTGGATGATTTCTCACAATTATTACACATACAAAGTAGTAATGTTTGATGGCACCAGTTGGTCATCCTGGAATCATACCAATTCTCCCCTCAGTGATGTGTATATGAGAAGGCTTTATATCGACGGAAACGACAATGTGTGGATCTCGACCGAACAAACTGGAGTATTTGTCTTTAACCCCAATGGTATTGTGGAAAATAGCGACAACCTTCTTCCCGCACCAGCGTCTGTAATCTCCATAAAGAACCATCCCAACCCATTTCGCCAAAGCACGATAATTTCCTATAATCTACCCAAAGAAAGTTCTGTGAAAGCTGATGTGTTCAACCTCAAGGGGCAACATATCACCACACTGGTAAATCAAGCTCAAAAATCAGGTGAGCATCAAGTATCCTGGGATGGGCTCGATACTCTGGGAACCCTGCAACCATCTGGTGTGTATATAGTTCGCATCCAGTCTCAGCAATCCAGCGGAATCAAAAGGATGATCCTGATTAGATAATCAACACTCTACCAGTCAGATAAACGGATTACTGCATCGGGTAGAAAGCCTGAAAGTTAACAAGTTAATAGACATTAAAGTGTGTGGTCCGAAGGACGACAGCCGCGTAGTTGGCATAACCCATGATTTCGAATCCAGGGTGAGTTACCATGTCATGTATGAGTCCGGCAGGACGGCACAATATTTTGTGGGGCTTGCACCATGCCCCGCTTTATTGTGTCATTTCACAGTGGAGACTGGATGATATGCCTTTGTTGTGGTTCAACAACAGCATATAGGACAGTAATCCAATAACCACTTATTCTAATTACGCTATGAACACGCAGCAAATTCGGATCTGATGCGTAATGACTCCACAGTGATAGCGGCATGATATGGAAGAAGAACCATCTTGTTCTGAAGAAAGAATCATCCTGATAAACAAATGAAGTCCATCCCGTATTGGCATTGACTTCAAGATTAGAAGATGAACTACTAGTGAGTAATCCGGGTGCCGGTCTTACCCTCAAAGGCTTCCGCGATCAGGTCGATAGACGTAATGAGCACCTCTTTCCCGCCTTTTTCAAGGAAATCGATGGCGGCAAGGATTTTGGGACCCATGCTTCCGGCTGGGAATTGCTTGTCTTCATAATATTTACGGGCTTCGGCAACGCTCATGGTGTCAAGGTCTTGTTGATCCGGCTTGCCGTGGTTGATCGAGACTTTATCCACGCCAGTGAAAAGAGTCGGTGAAATCTGCAAATTGGGTCACCGAGTTCTGCAAATGCTTTTCAGATATTCTATTCTCTCTTCAACTTATCAATTTGCCCAAGTTATCCCTATTTGTAGATTTCAGTTACTCTTTAATATCTGCGACTATATCTGCGCAAATCTGCGTGAAACCCAACAAAGGGGATAGAGAAAAGAGGTCACAAAGAGCAAAGGAGATAATCAGATGATTGTGAATAACTGGGAATAAATATTGCATGAGAATCAAGCAAAAGGAGTTACGCATGAGAAGCTTGTTGATCGTCTTTATAGGATTACTTGTTTGCAGTTTACACGGCTTTGAGCCGGAGCTACCCGGCTTTGGGACGCTGGATGGCGAGTCTCTGAGCTGGAGACTGAGCTCATATCACGAGAGCAGCGCGTCCTGGACCTACGAAGATGGCGGTTCCACGGATAAGCAGGCAACTTATTACTACAGCAGTGATTCAGCCACCCGTCCGGATAGCTGTTACTTCGTGGATGGCAGCCACATTTTCACCGACTACTATACAGAAATCTACGAGTATCAGGATTATCCTGCCTATCGCGAGAAAATTACGCGCTCCAAGAATAGTAACGGAGCCTACAACCCTTATGGCAGCGTGGAACGGACAGACTTGAATAGCCGTATCGTGCATTATCACACCTGGCGCTATGAAGGAAGTGATTCGCTGGAAATAAAGCGAGACGAATACACATATGACGATAGCGGCAATTTGCTGCAAAAAGTAGAATACTCGGTCTGGGGATCCGCGCCATTCGGACCGCGCAAGGTTTTCCGCAAAACCTACAATGAAGCCAATCTGCTACTCAGCGAAGAGGAATATAATGTCCTGAATCACGATCTGAACACTCTTCAGCTATATTATAACTCGGTGTTTTGCTACGACGCGCAAAACCGGATGGTGGCCAAGCTCTATAAACAGAGCGTTAACTACCGTTACAAAATCCTTTATGCTTATGACTACCAGGACATGCCAGCGCTTCTGAAGCACTATATTTCCACGGATTCGCTGACCTGGACGCTCTATCGCCGCGAAGAAACCAACTATGAACTCAGCTTTGGAGAATACAAACCGGCCTTGAGTAATATCTGGTCTTACCCCGCAAATGATTCCCTGACTGCAAACTGGCAGGAATACACGATCTATGGCTATCAGGATCAAAATCGTGACCGCCGCAGCTGGCGCCACTATCCCTCCGGATTCTGCTTCCAGAATACCCGGTATACTTACGACCTTGGGAACAATCTGACCTATTATCGCATTGACAATCAAAGTGAAGATGGCGAGTCATACTCAAGCCGGCAGGGTACATACAATTGGGAAACGGTGGTGTCAAACAGCAATGAAACCGCTGCTCCGATTAATAACAGCCTGATGGTGTATCCCAATCCCCTGCGAGATCGAGGGAAAATCGCCTATAGCATCAAAGAGCCCGGTATCCATCGAATCGAGATCTTCAACCTAAGGGGACAGAAACTGATGACTCTGATGGAAGAGAGCAAGGCGGTGGGAGACTATAGCCTGGAGCTTGATTTCGCTGATTTATCCCTTCCTTGCGGCATATACCTGATCCGAATGAACGGCACGATGGGCAGCATCAGCAGGAAGGTAATGATGCTAAAGTGATGTATCCAGCCCTAATTGCCAGGGAAAAGAGCTTTTTTAGTTCATGGGTTGCGTAACTCCAGATTAAAGCGCTAATCATGGTAGAAGCTTTGTGGCAATATAATGCACCTCAGCATTCCAAGTGTGGACTATGTGTGACAGAAACGGAGCTATGCTTTGCCTGTAAAATGCATCATATCTTCAAACACCAGCTGATCAAAGGGCTTGATCATGTGTTTCAATTCAGGATCTGTCTCCATGTTTTTTCTAATATCCAGATAGTAAACGCCATCCAAGGGACATAGCTTGATCATATAGCCTTTGAAACGACCGGGTAAGAAGGTCGAGCCGACGCTGAACTGATTGGCGTTTTTCGTCTTCTTGCGCTGGACGTCATTCAGGATAATGGCTATATGCTTTATGTCAGATGAGGTAAGCCGGGAATATAGTAGCTTATCTATAAACACTTTATCAATTCTATCCTTGCTGGTTGTCTTGATAGCGCCGATTACTCGCACGTCTCCACACTCATTACGCAGGATCAAATCATGCTGGTACTTCATTTTAAATAGCACCTGGTTGTTATGCACAACTGGAATATCAATGGATTCGGCGCTGGCCATGAATCCACGAGATGCAAAAAACAACACAATGAGTTACTCGAATAAAGTGCCGTTAATCTTTCTTGCTGTATTGCTTTTCCCAGCTGGCAATCCATCCAATGCGGAACCAATACTCTGTTGAATGGTGTAAAGCATGTTGTTAACACAACGCCGCGCATCGAGGTCAGGCTCAATATCATTGGAATCTGATGCGATGAGCTTGAACAAGTTCAGGTTTACTTCGAAGCTGCCTAAGTCATAAAACATAAGTGAGTTGATGGGTCTTGTGATCTGATAACCCCCTTCTTTGCGATACTGACAAAAGATATATTGGTTCTCGTTCTGGGCTACAATACGCGCTTGCAGGTTTTGATCATTTCCGATGAACTCCAGATATCGACGACAGAAATCCAGGTATTCGTCCAGAGTCTGGAACTTAGCATTGTCTGTTACAATCTCAATGATATTCTTCAGCTTCATCTGATGGACATCCTTCTTTGCATGTTTTTTCGATCAAATTCGAGCCACTGATCAATAGACTTATCCTTAACTAAGGACAAACGGTGGATAGCCCATTCCAGGTATTGAGGGTTAGAATCACAACCCAGCCATCGACGCTTTAGCTGTTCACTGCTTACTGCGGTGGTCCCAGAACCAACGAAGGGATCGAGGATGATGTCACCAGGGTTTGATGAGGCCAGGATCAACCGTCTTAGCAGTTCTTCTGGTTTTTGGGTGGGGTGGGGGGTTTTTTCGTTCATTCCATTACAGGTAGTAGGTATTTCGATCACATCTTTTGCTTTGGCGCCATTGGGGTGGGGAGTCCACTCAACCTTTCTACCATTTGCATATTGGCTGGATTCTGCTTGAGGATGCTGTGGATACTTCAAAGTGTGTCCATGATAAGGAATCCGAACATCATCCGTATTGTAGGTATACATGTTGGTTTTGCGAAAATGGAGTATGCTTTCGTGACTGCGTCCCCAATCATTTCCCAGATTCGCCTTGTTTTTGTAATGCCATACAAGCCACTTGATCCCTTTAAACATATCCATGCAGGGACCCACTAAGTTGGCAATAATTTCTGAAAACCCACAAACATAGAATGTGCCTGTTGGCCTCAGGATGCGGTACACTTCAGTAATCCACTCCATGCTCCATTCCAGATAATGGTTGTTGCTATGGAAATAGTCCCATTCTGCCTTTTTGATGTTATACGGAGGATCCGCAAAGACCAAGTCAACCGAAGCATCAGGTATTGTCTTTAGCCAAATCAGTGAATCTCCAAGGAATAGCGCGCCAGTTTCTGAAGCATACACCTGCTTAATGGTATCACCAAGAAAAACTCCGTTTGCGATATTATCCATTATCTCGCTCATAATATGAGCATTCTGTAGTTGACTGGTAGCCTCTGCTGGCATAGTAACCTCGTTGATTTTGATTTTGATTCACTATGAGAACACCCTGAGTTTGAGTCAAGGCAAATAATTGATTGATGCCAACTCCTGATGCTTCAGAGCCATCGGGTTGACAGAAACAGCTTGGACTTGGCATCTGCGGATTGGGCTGATCTCGAGTTGGTGATTTTCTGCGATCCGCAAAATCAGCTTGACAAGAATTGCCCCTTCGATAGTGTATTGCTCAGGAGACGAGAATGATCGAAGTTATTATTGAAAAGTGCGTTGGTTGTGGTGCCTGCCTGAAAGCGTGTGCTTATGATGCGATCCGGGTGGAAGCCAAACTCGCAGAAATTGACATTGATAAATGTGTCTTGTGTGGAGCCTGCGTGCAGGCCTGTCCTTTTGATGCCATCATTATCCGCAAAGCCGCCAAAGAAGCAATCGATAAGAGCCAATACTCGGGAATCTGGGTTTATGCCGAACAGCGTGAAGGCATCCTTGCGGGTGTGGTTCATGAGCTTCTGGGCAAAGGTCGTGAGCTGGCGGATCAGCTATCATGCGAACTCAGCGCGGTGCTTTTGGGACACAATCTCAACGGCATGGCCGAAGAGCTGATTGCCTATGGAGCAGACCAGGTGATCCAGATCGACGATCCCGCCCTGGCCAGTTTTCGGGATGAGCGTTACAGCGAAGCGGTCACGCATCTGGCACATAAATATAAACCCGCCATCATCTTAGCCGGAGCCACGGTGATCGGTCGCAGTTTCATCCCCAGGGTCGCCATTGATCTAAATACTGGGCTCACCGCGGATTGCACCGGTCTGGAGATTGACCCGGAAACCGGCAATCTAATGCAGACCCGCCCTGCTTTTGGGGGCAATATCATGGCCACCATTCTCACGGCAAACCACCGTCCACAGATGGCCACCGTGCGTCACAAAGTGATGAATCCCATTCCTCGGGATGACTCCCGCAGTGGCACTGTGATTCGTGAAGAATACAATTTTGAGCTGGAAGAGGATATCACCCGCTTCATCAGTTTTGTAAAAGAGAAAACCAATCTGGTAAACATCACTGATGCCAACGTGATCGTAGCCGGAGGACGGGGCATCAAGGATGCCAAAAACTTCGCAATGATCGAAGAACTTGCCGAAGCTCTCGAGGGAGCAGTTGGCGCGTCCAGGGCTGCAGTTGACAGCGAATGGATCGCCTATTCGCATCAGGTGGGGCAAACGGGAAAGACCGTGAAACCCAGCATTTACATCGCCATCGGCATCTCCGGAGCGATCCAGCATCTGGCCGGCATGAGCAGTGCCGATTACATCATTGCGATCAACAAGGATCCCGACGCGCCCATCTTCAAAGTGGCGGATCTGGGGATCGTGGGCGATCTCTTCGAAGTGGTGCCAAAACTCATCAAAAGGATCAAAGAAGTTCGGGCATGAAGATCATCGCCGGACTCGGGGCTGTCACTGCTGATGATGTGCGGTATACTCTGAGTCTCAGTTTATCAGAAGATGGCCCAACCCTTGATGTTCCGGATAGCATAGCCTACGCTCCGCTGATCAACGCGCATGACCATCTGATCGGAAATTGGGTGCCGCGAGCCGGAGATCACCGTCCCTATCCCAATTCCCACATCTGGGTAGAGGATATGAAGGATTCCTATAGCTTTCAGGAGCGCAACAAATACTGGTTCAATGATGGCAGCTTTCAATTGCTGGAGCCCAAAGCTTATAGCATTGCCAGGTTGGGAGCATACAAAAACCTCTTTTCCGGCTGTGGCATCGTGCACGATCATGCTCCCCTGCAATTAGATGCCTATTATGACGCCATGCCGATCATCGTGCCCAAACACTTCCGGCAATGCCACTCCATCACCTTAGGCAATTGGTGGGGCGGGGGCAGTCCGGAAGAAGAAATGGCCATGACAAAAGGCAAGATGCCCTTTATCATCCATTTGGGAGAAGGGACCGATGATATTACCAAAGCCGAGTTTAAACTCCTCGAAGAGAGAAATCTACTCAAAGCAAACACCATGATGATCCATGGTATCGCCTTTTCCAAGAAGGAAATCCGCCGTATTGCCGATGTTGGTGCAACAGTATGCTGGTGTCCGGGATCAAACTACTATTTGATTGGGGAAACTTTTGATATTGACTGGGCTATAGAAATAGGGGCAAACGTGGTGATCGGAACCGATTCCACGATGAGTGGGGAGACCAACTTGATCGCCGAATTTGCTGTGATTCGTGAGCATTTCCCGCACATCGCGCCCCGCGAGCTTTACCGGATGGTTACACAAAATGCCGCCAGAGCCCTCTATCTGAATCCTGCTTACGCGCAACTAAATCCCTCAAGCACAGATAACTTACTGCTTGTGGACAAGGTGGAAAGCGATCCCTTTGAAAACCTGATGACTCTGGACGCGCCGGGCATCAAACTCCTCTTGGTGGACGGCATTCCCCGCTATGGCGACAGTGATTATCTGGAGCTTCTGGATACCGGGGATGAGGACTATACCATCTTCCGCACCGGGAATCGGGAAAAATTCGTGATTGGTGACCCGCTGGAGATCAATGATGCCATCGATGACGCTTTGGGTTATCACAAGGATTTCCCTTACCTACCCTTTTGATGAATACACTGGGAGTCTGCGAAATATTCTATAGCCTGCAAGGAGAATCCACCTATCAGGGGATGCCCTGCGTCTTCATCCGGCTCTCCGGCTGCAATCTGCGCTGCTCCTGGTGCGACACAAAGTATTCTCACGCTCCGGGTGAGTGGCTTAGCTTTGATGAGATCTTGCAAGCCATAAGCCTCTATCCCTGCAAACTGGTAGAACTCACCGGTGGCGAACCCATTTGGCAAGAAGCATCCATTCCCCTGATGGATAGGCTTGTGGAGCTGGGCTATACCGTGCTGCTGGAAACCAATGGCTCTTTGGACATCTGTGAAGTTCCAGATCAGGTAATCAAGATTGTGGATGTAAAATGCCCCGGCAGTGGCTGTGGTGACAGCTTCATGAAATACAATCTTAGAAGCCTGAATGCGCATGATGAGCTGAAGTTTGTGCTGACCAATTATCCTGATTATGAGTTTGCCAAAGCTTTTCTGGAGATTCATAAACCACAGGTGAACGCCATCCATTTCTCTCCCGTAAGCACGCTCTTAGCCCCAGAAACTCTGGCTGAGTGGTTATTGGAAGACGGTCTGTCGGTGAAGCTGAGTTTGCAGCTTCACAAAATGCTCAACCTCCGCTGATGAGATGAATCACCATCACGTCTGCGCCGGCGGGGATGGTGGCACTTGCATAATCCTTACGCGGCACCAATTCACCATTGATCTTCACCACGAGCATGCGGAAAGTATAGTTCATCAGATTCAACGCGTCCTGCACCGTCATGCCCTCAGTCCAGGGCTTTAAGTGTCCATTGATCGTTATTTGTGTATCCATACGATTCTCTCCAGGGCCAGGTTTGCCTGCATTGCTGCAACGATCATCACGCGCGTGGCAATCGGCGCGATTCCGGGGCTGAGTTCCGATACCAGATCACCCACTATGTGCAGATTTCCGCTGCGCATGATCCGGATATCTTCCCCTCTTCCAAAGCCGGCTAAGCCCGAGGCACAGATGATTTCCAGATCGGGAAAATGACGAGTGCAGCACTCGATGAGCATAGCCTTGGCATTGGCCGTGTCAAAAGCCTCGATCATGATGTCCACGCTGTGATAGAGCATGGGGATGTTTTCTTCATCAAGACGGACATTGTGGGTTTCCAGCTCGATATATGGGTTGATCCGGCGGATGTTTTGCGCCAAAGCTTCCACCTTGGGCAATCCCACCTGATCCAGATTGAAAGCCTGACGGTTGAGATTGGAGACGGAAACCACGTCAAAATCACTGACAATCAGTTTGCCGATCCCCGCTCGCGCCAGCAGCATAGCGATGTTTGAGCCCAGGCCCCCGGCTCCGGCAATCCCCACTGTGGCTTTTTGCCACAAGGGAAAGGCTTTGGGATCGCGTTCGCAGAAGTATTCACTCTTAGTCATGCTGGAAAGTAATCCTGATTTCTTTGCTGATATCGGTATCACGCAGGTTCTTCAGGACACCGAGGATGGTGTCGCGCAAGATGTCCTGCACAAAAGGCACGATGGCTATCTCGCGGCCACCTGCTTCAAGGATCAGGCCATTGCTGCTGTCCATCACACATTCATGGCGCTCGCGACGGCCCTGAACGATATCACAGGCCATCTGATAACAGGTGCTTCCACAACGGCTGCAACACTCGGGATCAGCCTGGGGCAAGATATTAAAGCTTATGGATAGTACTAGATCGCAGAGTCGGCTGAGATCACGTTCCGCGCTCCATACATCCAAGCCCTGATACTGTTTGAGTTCGTCTGAGATCACTCCGCTAATGGCAATCACGCTGTCATCCAGCAGTTCATCGATGTCACCGGAGTTCTTCGCGCAGACGATCTTGGGCACCGCGGCATCTTTCATGCCTTCGATAATCAGGATATCAGCCTTAAGATGCGGCATGATCTCTTTTAGAGAAAGGGGATGAGGATAGATCATCGCGCTGTCATGCAGTCCTCGCGCAAAGGTTTGCACACTGCCGGCAGCGATATGTAATGCGGTGTTTTTGCCCTGGGTGTCCACGCGATACTGCTCATTGTGGATGTCTTTGATGGTGGCCACGCGCAGGCCGCGCGCGGTGAGCGCCTTGACCAGGGATACCACCAGGGTCGTTTTCCCGCTATGGTGAAAGCCGATTACGCCCAGCGCCTTCACAGCAATCCTTCCGGCATGATCAACACAACCGTGGTGGCGCTGATGCCTTCTCCACAACCGGAGACTCCCAGTCCTTCTTCAGTGGTGGCTTTGATGGAAACCTGACCCGGTTCACACTCCAGGTCAGTAGCCAGCACAGCTCGCATCTCGTCGATGTGTGGGCTGAGTTTAGGCGCAGCGGCACAGATTGTGGCATCCAGATTGGCTATCAGATACTTACGCTCACGGATCATGGCATAACACTTACGCAGCAGAATGCGGGAATCGATGTCCTTGAAAGCAGGATCGCTATCGGCAAAATGGCGGCCGATATCACCCAGAGCCAGGGCTCCCAAGAGCGCGTCGCAAATACTGTGGATCAGCACATCGGCATCCGAGTGTCCCAAAAGCCCTTTGGCAAAGGGAATCTCTACTCCACCCAAGATCAAACTGCGATCTTCCACCAGGCGATGAACGTCGTAGCCAAAGCCGATTCTCACTGTTCAATCCACCGTGATAGATTTGGAAACGTTCTTGGGCACGTCCGGATGCACGCCGTGGTCTTTGACCCCCAGCAGATCCAGCTTTTTCATCTTGCGCACGCTCATCCTGAGCGCTAATAGTTGCAGCACGATCGTGGCCGAAAAGCAAGTCATCAGGCTATCGCCGGTACGGGGCAGCATGATATAGGCCCAATGATAATAGCCTTCTTCATTAGGGTTCTGCGAAGCATTCTTGAGCAGTTGCTCATTCTCCTCCGCGATCACGTATGTATTGGCCCCGCGAATCTTGTGAGTATTGATCTGAGAGATGGTAAGATTCACGTCCCGAGCATCCGGCCCGGTCACGTAGATCAGAGGATAATTGCGATACAAGGGCTCGAAGAAGTCCTGATTCTTCACCGTCTTATTAAAGAGTTTGGTTCCCTCTGCTGAGAGATTGAAAGGAACATTGTGGGTAAACACGTAGTCTGCCAAAGCCTTCAGCAGATCCTTTTGCTCCTTATGCGATATACCATTGGCTTCGGCCTGTTCATCGATATCGTCGATCATTTGGCTGAAAGCCCGCACGAAACTGCGCACATGCTTCACGCCAAAGACGGTATTCTTGCCGAGAATGGTGTTGGGGCCATGCTTAAACTCGCTGGCTTCACGCCCTTCGGCATGATTCAGCACCGTCTCGCGGATCTTCAGCGCGCCTTCCATGGCCACTCCGCTGATCTTGGTGGCCAGGATATGCAGAGAAGGCTCCATATAGATCTTGGCCGCCATGCTGTCGATCATATCATCGGTTTTTTCCACCGTTTCACGTAACAACATGGGTATGTCGTTGAGAGACTTGAAACGACGGGCTAGCTGCTCTTCCCGGGCTTTGCGGGTCACAGGGTCAAGATTGACTTCGATTTCCCTTAGCTTCATCTCAGCAATGCGGATGGCCAGATAATAGAACAGCGTGATCTGGTTCATGAAGCTTTTAGTGGCTGGCACGGCGATCTCCGGGCCACAGAGAATGGGGATAGCCACATCGCTCTTTTCCTGCCCCAAAGTGCTGTTCATATTGTTCACCAACACCACTTTGCGCACATCCAGATCGGTGGAATCAATGTCATTGAAGATATCGATGAGATCCTTCGTCTCTCCGCTCTGCGAAACGCCGATGATGAGGTCGTTATCCTTGATGCTGTTTGAATACTCACCGCGGAAATCACCGGGTAAAATCGGGATCAGCTCGATGCGGGCAATTTCATTGAAGAACAGCGCGGCAATCTTGGTGGCATGGAATGAGGTGCCGCACGCGATGGAATAGGCATTGCGGCTGTTCACCACCGTGTTTTTGATCAAGGATAGAAAGTCCTTTACACTGCTCTCAAAATCCGCCACATCCACCTGTTCTGAGATGCTGTCCAGGGCTTTGGCAATGATCAAACGCTGCTGATCATACTCTTTGCCCATCAGCTCGATGAAGATATTTTTCTCATTGGAGAAGAAGTATTTTTTGTCAAAATCCTCTTTCACGGACACATCAAAGATCGCGGAATAGCTCTGCTGCGCGCTCTGGTAGAACTCCTGCACCGCTTTGGATTCACATAAGTGATTGAAGCGGGAGAGTTTGTCCTCGGGATGGTTTTGGCCCAGTATTTCTAGCATGCTCTGTGTCAATAGGTCACGAACGCCTGCCTTATCAATGATTTCCAGCATGTAGCGGCCGGTGTTTGAACCACCCTGAAAGAGCTTGATCAGCTTGCCGGTGGATTCGCTCTGAGCATAGATTTCCTGTTCCATGAAGTATTCAAAATCCGGCAATAGCTCCACGTCTTCCGCTCTCAGCTTGGAATACACCGCGCGAGTAGCGATCTTATCGCCGGTGGAATACACTTCATCCGGCTGATTCAGTCGCTTAAACTTGAGGGTTTTCAAGGCATAAACCTGGTAGTAATCAGAAGTGTATTCTACAAACTCTCCTTCGCGCAGGTTCACTAACATCTTGGTAAAGCGCAAGACAGCCGTGAGATCGCTGGAAGCCAGCGAGAAGGGCGTATCGTCCACTTCTCCCACCCCGAAGTATAGGCTGGAACCGGCTTTGATCGCCCAGGAACATTCCGTTTCGGGATCCACGATCACCGCGGCATAGGAGCCCTGCATCTTCTCGGCAGTCTGGATGATCGCTCTGCGCATACAAGCTTTGCGAGCTTCGGGCTCGGTGGGATTACCGTTTTTATGCATCTCAATATCGAAGTAATGCTCCACGCTGTGCACCAGCATTTCACCATCGTTATCCGAAAGCACGGTGTGCCCTTCTTTGGTGAGAAAGACCTTGAGCTCACGGGTATTGGTGATGTTTCCGTTATGCGCACCAAAAAGATGGCGTTTACACTTCACCACATGGGGTTGAGCGTTCACCTTGTTCACAAAACCAAAGGTAGCCCAGCGCACCTGACCGCAGAAGATCTTGCCGCTTTGCTTTTCGATCCCCAGGGTTTTTACCAGGGTCGAAGGCGCTCCCACATCCTTGAGCAGAACGATCTTATCTTTATCTTCGCCCAAAAAGGCGGCACCGGTGCTATCGTAACCACGATATTCCAAGGCTTTGAGCAGTTTGGAAGCGTGCGCTCCCAGATTGATGGACACTTTGGGCAAAGCCATGCCCAATACGCCGCATCCCAATCCCGGAAGGGGCAGGGGGATAGTGATTTTGAGATTTGACAACTTGGATAAAAAGCTATTACGCATATCCTTACCTTTATATCATAATGTTATTTTCGATCAAAAGATGGGCCAATGTGAAATCCCACTCATCGGTGATTTTGATGTTCAGATCTGAGGTGAGATGGTAATATACCTTGTGCCCGAAGTGTTCCACCAGGGCTGAATCATCGGTGCTGACAAAGCCGTCCTGATAAGCCTTTTCGTAGCTTTTCAAAAGCAAGGAATATGAAAACACCTGCGGAGTAAAGACTTGGATCAACCGGTCGCGTTGCAGAGTGGAGGCCACGCATTCTCCTTCCACCATTTTTACCGTGTTTTTGATGCTGGCAGCAGGAATCACTGCTCCATATTGATCGGCAATCTCATAGAGTTCCGCGATCAATTCCAGACTGATGAAGGGGCGCACGGCATCGTGGACAAAGACCAGGCCGGTATCCGAAGGGCAGTTTTGCAGCGCGCCAAAGATGCTGTCCTGACGCTCCACGCCACCGGCAATCACCAGAAATGGCTTATGAACCGGCTCAAAATACTGCTCAATGAGATCATTGGTAAAATCCAGCTCAGCTTCGGGAGCAGTGATGATAATGTTTGAGATCAGCTCGGAGCTGAAAAAGGGACCTAAAGTGCGGATCAGAATGGGGATGCCATCCAGCAGCCGAAACTGCTTTTTGATGTCTCCGCCCAGGCGTAAGCCGGATCCGGCCGCGGTTACGATTGCGGTACAAGGTTTTAGGATTTCCACGTGTAAAACACTCCTCTGGCCATGCGTTCGGCCTGAAGCTTTCCCTCATGAGCCAGTTCACGCAGGATCTTCATGATTTCATTGATATGGATGTTCAGCATTTCAGCAAGATCTTCAGCCGTGGATGGCCGCCTGGAAATGGTTGCCTGAATAAAGCTTACTACCTCCGCGTCAAGGCTATCCATCCCCCCCTGGTATTTGATCTTGGCGATGATTTCGATCGGTGTGCTCAGCGCAAGCGTCATGAAGTCTTTCACTTTCTTTAAGTCTCTGGCGGTGGCAGCTTCCACCCATTCTTCTGCCCCGGGCCTATCCAGGGAATTGAGCTGCACGACATCAGGTTTGATGCGCGCGATGGCTTCCCTCAGCGGGAGCAACTCTTCCTCCATGTCATTGATGCCGGGAATGATGAATACTTCCAGCCAGATCTGTCCCTGATAGCGCTCTCGCAATTTCACCAAACCGGAGATCAGTTCCTCCACCTTCAGTCCTGCTTTAGGGCGGTTGATCATCTCATACACCTTCTGCGTAGCCGCGTCCAGGGATGGCAGGATCAGGTCACAGGGCAGGATTTCTGCCAGGACAGCATCATCATTGAGCAACACCCCATTAGTCAAAAGTGCCAGTTTATATTCCGGATATTGCTCCTTGACATGCGAGATAATATCCTTGATGCTGCTATTGAGCGTGGGCTCACCCGCTCCGGAAAAAGTGATATAATCCAGATGGGGACGCTCCCGCATGAAGCTATCCAGCTCATCCAGGATATCTTGAGTGGGGAAAAACTCTTCCCGTTTCGTCTGCAAGTGCGTGGTGCTTTGCACTTCGCAATACACGCAATTGAGTGGACAATATTTGTAAGGAACCAGATCGATCCCCAAAGACACACCCAATCTTCTGGATGTGACCGGGCCAAAGAGATGCTTATACTTCATGGCTTAGAATGTGGTGCCAAACTGCAGGTGAGGCTCCCAGCTGCGTTCTTCCACTCCGTAGGCATAGTCAAACCCGATCAATCCGAAGGGACTGCGGATGCGGATTCCCGCGCCAATGCCTTTCTTGAGTTCCAGGAAGTTAAAGTCCCTGAGATGGTTATAGCTATCTCCGGCATCAAAGAAGGCCAGGCCGATGATCTGATCTCCGGCGATGGGATAGCCGATCTCAGAAGAGAAGATAATAGCTCTGGTACCGCCGCCGGCAGGCCCGATCGAGCGATCCGGATAGCCCCGGATGCCGTCCGCGCCGGTTCCACCCAGATAGAACTTCTCATCCGGTGGAGCGTCCTCAGAATCCCCATATGGCGTGATGTAAGAAAAGCGCCATTTGCTGCGCAAGGTCAGCTTTTTCCAGGCTTCGCTGTACCAGTTTACCTGCGCGATCTGCTTGAAATAGTCAAAGTCTCCCATGAAGGGTCCACCTGCCAGCTCAGAAAAGAGCGTGATCTGCGAGCCCTTGGTGGGGAAAAAGATATTATCACGAGTATCCCTGGATAGGGTGAAGTTTCCTGCCGAAGTATAGCGCCAACCCAATTGATCAAGCTCAATCAGAGTCGCGTTGGCAGTGCTGTCAGCCAGAATGGCACTCTCATTGGTAATATCATACTTTTTGCTATAAAAGGAATAACCCACAGAGGCTCGAGTGCGATCCACCCAAGGGATAGGCTGACCCACGCGGACACTGGCACCACGAGTGTAAATCTCGTAGTAAAAGGAGCTCCAGCTCTTTTTGGTGTAGTAGAGATTGGTGCCCAGCAGCATGTCACTATCATAGAGATTGGGATTGGTAAAATTAAACTCAAAGTTCTGCGTGCTGCCCCCAAATTCCCAGGTGACACCACTGCTCCAGTTATTACCAAAGAGATTGTTTTGCGAGACCGAAAGCTGTCCCACAAACTTATCCACAGAGTTATAACCTATACCGCCATTGGCCACGCCGCTGGACTTGTCGACCACGTCGATGGAGAGATCGATGTCACCGTTATTGTTGATACGCCGGTAATCCAGCTTGATATCCGGTTCAAAAAATCCAAGGTTATAGATATTCTGCTGACTGCGGATCACCTGGCTTTGCCGGTAATAATCTCCGGGAGCGATCTCGAGCTGACGCCGCAGGACTTTTTCCTTGCTACGACGGTTTCCGGTGATGTGAATCTGACGAATCTTAGCTCTGGTATTTTCATTGATCCGCAAGCTCACATTCAGCTGATCCCCGATTTTTTCAAAGTCACTCTTGATCTCAGTATAGATAAAGCCTTCATCAAAGTACAAAGCATAGACTTTGGCCAATTGGCTGTCATACTTTTCCTGATCAAAGATGTCACCGCTCTCCATGGTGAAGGAATCCCTGATCGTTTCCAACTGAAAATGCTCATT
>Ga0334884_1001102_pt1 | contig 42619 bp, 42 predicted proteins | sample GraSluR1_MG_7_FD_207215 | JGI IMG/M metagenome (GOLD analysis project Ga0334884, IMG submission 207215) | Sludge microbial communities from methane-producing bioreactor in Wageningen University, Netherlands - Granular Sludge_12_05 R1 | ecosystem: Engineered > Bioreactor > Anaerobic >... | reverse complement strand
TCCGGTAAGTGTGAATACTCCGTTGTTTTCAACAACATCTGCAGCAGCATTAAAATATATATTACCATCTATATGTAGTGCTCCTTCTGCCGCAACTAAGATTTTAACAGGATTATTGGATACGATATTTCCGGCAGAATATATATCACCGTTTACGGTTAAAGTGCCACCAACTCCTTCAAATACTTCATAGGTAATTCTTTGTGTTGTGGAGGTAGGACCAGCGTAATTATATTGTGTTGGTTTTATGTCGCCATTGATGGTAAGGTTGCTGGAATAACGTACCAGAAGCGCACCTTGTTCCCTATATTCAACATCCACATTGGTGGTTCCGTTGCCATCAATTCTCATTGCACCATTTTGGTAAACTTGCATGGTCCCGGGGCCATCGTGGACACCGTCATTTTTATATTGCGGTGTTGACGCCGAAGAAGTTCTGATCCAGAGCGGCCATCCATTGTTGTCCAGCACAGCTCCTTCTTCGATGGTAACATCCCATACATAAACATAATCATTCACGTCTGTGCCTCTGTCAAGGGTTACGGTATGGCCGGATTTGATCAGAATGTGCTGATAATCTCCCGGAGGATTGCCACCCACCCACGTAGTGCCATCCGAATAGTTGCCTGATTGCGCAGATTCGTAGGTTGATTGGGCCTCTAGCTTATTTGCAAAGCTTGCCAACATGATGAGGCCGGTCATCAAGAGAAAATGTAAAATTGATTTTTTCATAATAAATTATTCTTTGATTAATGATTCAAGATTTTGGGTCACTTACTTTTGCGTAGATTTTTAAACGGGTGCTTTGTTTTGGGTTTTGTTTCATCGGATTGAACGTTTTTGCGATTGGGTGTTATAAGTTCGTGTATGATTTTATTTTGTAAGGCAAGCCGGTTCAAAAATTGCTCTTCTTCTTCCTGATTAGTATTATCCGTTTCTAAAGCTTTTGTTTTGGTTTCATCCTGCACTGAAGACGCCCCGGTTTTACTTTCTGCTTTCATTGCTATCCTGCTTTTCTAAAATTTTCGTTGCAGCAAAGGAAACTTCTAAATTGGCCTGCACAAAATTTTTCGCCTAACCTTTACCTCTACATGGCCGCTTTTTCACCTCTACTTTACCAATGCAAAAGGTCATTTTTGATTAAATTTTATTTCTTTATATAATTGTATATCAATAGTTTAAAGAAATTTCGAAAGAAATGAAGATTTTATAAAAAAATTGTTGGAAAAAGGGTGGTTTTGCCTCACAAAAACAATAAATGATAAAAACAAGGCAAAAAAATTACACAGCAGCCGACAACCACCATTAACAAATCGACAATTTTGAGTTTAAGTTTTTTGCTTTTCTGAGGCATTTTTTCCAGGCAAACCATAAAAATTACATACACATTTAAACCTTTTGCTCAAGCAAAAACGAATGTAACATAGATCAATTTTTTTCATTTTTACATTAGAGACTTTTGCATCAGAAAATAAATTGTTTCACTTAAAAAGTTTTTAAATGAGAAGTATTAATTTTTTGATTATCCCTTTGTTTGTGATTCTATTATCTGAATGCGGAGCTTCAAAACAAACACCTATTCCACTGAGCGCTTCCATTGAGTTGGATGATACCTATACGCTTATCTGGAACGGGATTAGCAAGGCCTATCGTTAAGAAAAGGGTGAATGGAAAAGAACCGAAAATTACGACTACCAGTTTAATGTGGTTCAAAAACGGCACAACAGGCTATGGCAATCCATCAAAACCCTGCACCGCATCCACCCCGCATACGATGGCAAAGCGGGCATGCGCGACCAAACCATGTATTTTGAAGTGGCTTACAATAATTTAATTGAAGGGAAAGTGCAGGCAGCTATCCATTCATCACTTGGCAATGGAACAGGAGCCACCGATATAAGTCATTAGTTTTAATATCATTATATGGATTGATTTGGTTGATAAATAAGAATTAGTAACATTCCCCTTCTGCTCAATTTTAATTATCGTTCTTTATTGATTTGAGTAGATTCATAAGAGAAACTCCGCCCGGACTTCCTCTATTCATTTTTTAAGTGAACACTTAAAGTATCGCAAACGAATCCTGTCATGGTCTCGTAAGAAACCAATCACACTTTGATGGCTGTTGATTATTACCTGAAAGACTTCAATAGAGGTAAAACCTTATATCTGGACAAAAAAATGAAAATTATTTCCATTTTGTTGCCAAACTGTTTTTAAGATTGACAAAGGAGTATATCTGTATTATAAATCAATCTGTTAAAGAAATTGATTAACCAATTATTTGAAAGAATGTGCTTATTAAAAACAAAAATGTCTTTTTTCTTGCTTTGCCATTTTGCTTTAACTAGTACGACAGTCCTCCTAGGGACAAAATATGGGTAGAATAAATGGTTACTCTGATTATCCCAAGTCCTGTAGGGCTGGCATTATTACAGCGATTCAGCGTTTTTATGTGAATTTTACCGGACAATAGTGAATTTAAAAGAGTAATGAATCTAAATCAGGATTAATTAGCAATAATATTGTTCACTAAATACATTATTGTCCGGTAAAAGATGATGTAGATCCTACATTTATAAATCCCTTACCCTGCTCTGCGTGAATTATATCTGCGACAAAAAAGTAACCAGATTTACATCAGAATTTGAGATTCCCAGTTTTTTTCGCAGCCGGTACCTTGCGTTTTCAAGTGTTTGAACACGTTGACCGGTAAGTTCAGAAATATCTTTACTCGTCATGTTCAGGCGAAGAAAAGCACATAACTTGAGTTCACTTTGTGTAAGTTCAGGAAACTTTTCCAACAACGCTTTATAAAATCCGGCATGAACTTCCTGAAATCGCATCGAAAATTCGTTTAGCAATTTTTCGTCCGTATTTTGTCTTATTTCTTTCCTTACCCGCGAAAGTGCTTCTTTGGTCTCTTCCTTTTTTGCTTCCTTTTCAATCTTGATCAAACTTCTTGAAATATCACTGAGCATTTCGTTTTTCTTCAGCAATGCTAAGAGGTTAATGGTGAGCTCTTTGCTTTTAAACTCAAGCTGATTTTCAACGGCTTGCTTTTCAATGGCAACCTTTTTAGCCTTGATTCGGTTTCGCGAAAGAAGCAGGACAAGAATGATTATTCCGGCAAACAAACAGATAAAAACGATGGTATAAAAAGTGTTTCGGGCTTGCAATGCCAACCTGCGTTCAAGCTCCGTTTTTTCATATAAATATTGAAACTCAAGCTTGGCCAGCTGGGTTTGATTTTCCGAAAGATGTAAACTATCTTCGGCATTATTCTCCAGCTTGGTATATCGGTAGGCGTTGATGGTGTCATTTTCTAACAAACTCAACTCGTGTAGTCCATTGGCAGCCTTAAACACAATCCTGTGGTAGTTTTTCTCCAGTCCTTTTTCGAGGGCTTTTGTCAGATAGTTCTTGCTTTGATCAATACTGTCAAGTTCGTAGCTAATACTTGCAAAAGCAAGATAACATCTGGCTATTTGCAACTCATTACCCAACTCCAAATACAAATCGTAAGCTCTTCTAAAGCTGACATACGCCTCAGCATATTGATGTTGCCTTAACTCAGCATATCCTTTATTAAATATAGTTACCCCCTGATTAAGTTTATCACTGATTTCAAGGTCGATAAGATAAGAATCATTCAAATAATCCAGTGCCAAATCGTATTCTTCTCTATTTAAATATACAACTGCAATATTATTTAATTGCATCGAAATCAACGACTTGTCTTCAATAGATTTTGCTTCGGCAAGTGCACGGTTCAAATATTCCAATGCTTTGTCGAAATGCCCTTGCGAACTGAATAAATTACCAATATACCCAAGCGTTTCGGTGATGCCCTGCTTGTGTTTTAACAACTCGAAATAACGCAAACTTTCAAAAAACTTTTCTGAGCTTTTATCATAGGTACCGAGTTCGCCAAAAACTCTTCCTTCCAACAAAAGCGCATATCCGATCATTGCTTCATTCTGATGAATGGTGGATAGTTCGCGCAGCTTATCAGCCGTACGCATCGCTGCCTCATAATTACTTTGAAGAAAATACAGGTTGTTTTGCTGTATCAGGGCATCCATCATACTAATAGAAACTTCGTGCTGCATCGCATAATCAAATGCTGCAACAGCATACTGAATAGCCCTAGTTAAATCTGTGTCTTCCAGTAATTTGGATTGCTCTAATAATTTCTCTACTACGATTTTGGGTTCTTCTTCTGAAGATATAATCAAATCAATATCCTCATCAGCAAAAACCGAAACCGATTGTAAGCTAAACAGTGCCAGGATAACTGTGCTTAATACGATCCAATTGCGAGTGATAATCACACTTTAATTTTAAAGTTAAGATTCAGCCGAACAAAAGTATACAATATTGCCTAACCTTGTCAAAGCAGCTACAGCAGCAGGTCAGCTTTCGAAAAAGTAAGACATTATCAACACGCATATTCTAGGTCAAAAAATGACCAATACTTTGTTCGTAACCTTTGTAAGAACTGATATGAAGTTTTTGTTAAGCTGAAATCAGGAAAAGTAAAAACCGCTGCTATTTAGTGCTGGTCCAACAAAACCAGTGGTGATTTATTAGGGTCGGGATCAAGACGCATGAAAATTTTATACCGCCTCAGCAAACAAATCCGTAAACTCAAACTTTCCGCCATCAAACAGGCCTTTGTCGCTTAACTTGAGCTGTGGAATGACCAACAATGCCATAAACGAAAGCGTCATAAAAGGAGCGTGAAGAGTACACCCCAGGGCTTTGGCGGCGGCATCGGTTTTTTCATAAGCCTGGGCAACCTCCCAGGCATTTTGATTGCTCATCAAACCGGCCACAGGAAGCGGAAGCAGACTTACGGCGTTTTCGTCGCAGGCTACCACCCCGCCCTTGCTTTCGATCAGCAGATTTACAGCCTTTGCCATGGCAGCATCATCAGCTCCAACTACAATAATATTGTGGCTGTCGTGCGCAACTGTTGAGGCGATGGCACCTCTTTTCAGTCCGATATTTTTGATAAAACCTATTGCAGGTTTGGCTTTTTGGTAACGATTTATCACAGCAATTTTCAAAATATCCTCAGCAGTATTACTGGTCAGATTTTCAACTGCTGCAACCGCCTGTCCGAGAACTGTATTTGTTATCAGCTGGCCTTCGAGTGCTTCAATCACTTTAACGGTCTTTCCGGCATTTTGAACAAAGAAGTCGTCAGCTGAAACGGCCTTAGCAACAAAATTATTGGGCGTAGTAGTCTGTTGTGTTTCAATCAAACTGTGGCCATTTTCGGCAACCAATTGGCCATCCACATAGGTTTGCAACACATTGAAATCACTCAGATTATCAACCACAATCATATCAGCCGGATCGCCTGTTTGTAAAGTTCCCACTTCAAGACTGTAATGTTCGATGGGGTTTAAAATAGCACTTCGGAGCACGTCCATCACCGGATAACCTTTGTCAACAGCACGTTTTACCAGTTGGTTGATATGGCCTTTCACCAGATCATCGGGATGTTTGTCGTCGCTGCAAAACAGCACTTTATCGGCATGTTCTTTCATCAGACCAATCAGTGCTTCAAAGTTTTTGGCCGCACTGCCTTCGCGAATCTGGATTTTCATGCCATACTGAATTTTATCCAAGGCTTCTTCCATCGTAAAGCATTCATGATCAGTGGTTATTCCTGCTTCAATATATTTTCGGGCCTCTTCACCTTTCAAGCCTGGTGCATGTCCATCGATGGGTTTGTTGTATTTTTTGGCAACAGCCAGTTTCTGCATCACCATTTTGTCCTTAAAAAGAACGCCGGGATAGTTCATCATCTCAGCCAAATATTTAATCTCAGGTCGTGAGAGCAAGGCTTCCATGGCATCAACACCCAGATTGGCTCCGGAAGATTCAAAGCCAGTAGCGGGCACACAGCTCGAAGCACCAAAGTAAAACTTAAAAGGCACCGTGTTTCCATTCGCTATCATGAAATCAATCCCTTCGATTCCCAATACATTGGCAATTTCGTGTGGATCGCTAACGGTAGCAACAGTTCCGTGAATCACCGCCAAACGGGCAAACTCAGAAGGCACGAGCATGGAGCTTTCGATGTGAACGTGGGCATCGATGAAACCGGGCAGGATATATTGATCAGGAGCCGTATCAGTTTTTGCGACAGATTGAATTTTTCCGTTTTCAACTTTTATGGTTCCCGGAAAGATTTCTTTTTTATGCAGATCAACGATCTGACCACTTAAGGTGAAGCTATTTGCTGACATAATACAGTTTTTTTACAAATATAATCCAATTGGGTTTGCCCTGCTAAATCAAAAGCGATAGCTCAGTCCGGCGTTAATAATTCCTTTTGCACCAAAGCCAAGCTCAAGCGAGGCACCTAAAGCATTTCCAACCCTGGCTCCGATGGCATTTAAATGGAAATTAAACAACACATCCGATGCCTTTCCATCAGTTAATTTGGGGTCATCTGATTTAAGTTGTTGCTCCCAGATGGTAAGGCCAAGGCCTACTCCTGAATATAGCCTTATCCATTTGGCTTGTACATATTCATAACTGATTTGTGGAAGTATTGTATAGTAGTTATCTGTAATATCACCCACTTTTTTGCCCGTAAAAAACACTTCCTTGTCAATCGTTTGAAAGCTTAACAAACCTCCTATTTTAAGCCGATCTGATGGAGAGTGCCAGTATTCCATTCCAATAGCACCCACGCTTGTGGCATCATCAGTTGTATAACCGCCTATTGTAATAGTACGGACAAGTAAATCCTCAAAAAAACTGCCTATATCCGCAGTGGTTAATAAACCGAGATTCGCCCTGATCTCGCTGTTTTGCGCACGCAGCTGCGACATAAAACAGAGTACTATTAGGCTAAGAAACAGATGTTTTTTCATAAAATCGAATACTTGTTATTCTTTGAAAAAGTCTTTCATGAAATCATTTCATCGTTCACCAAAGAGTTTTTGAATCATACCAGTTGTTGAAAAACCATCTACTAAGGTTATGGTTTCCACTTTTCCGCCTTTTGCCGTAACAATATCATATCCCACCACTTCTTCTGCCTGATAATCTTTTCCTTTTACAAGGATATCGGGCTGCACCTTTTTGATGAGTTCGTAAGGTGTTGACTCATCAAATAAAACGATTGCGGTAGTAAAATGCAGGGCGGCAAGCAACAAGGCTCTGGATTGCTCGTCCACAACCGGCCGTTTTGGCCCTTTGATGCGACTTACTGACGAATCGGTATTAAGGCCGACAATCAGCACATCGCCCAGATCGGCTGCTTTGGAGAGATATTCAATATGACCTCTGTGAAGGATATCGAAGCAGCCATTGGTAAAAACGATTTTCTTTCCCTGAAACCGCCAGAGGACGAGCAGATTTTCCAGCTTTGCAGGATCAAGGATTTTGTTTTGCAGAATTTCCAGCTGTGTCATTGCTTGGCTTTTTGTGGTCGATAAAGAACATCCAAAGATAGGCTAATCCACCTAAAGTAACATTGAGTAAGGTTTGTCCGGCGTGCGTTATGGCTACAAAAGATCCTGCTCCGATGGGATTGATCATAAAAAGCTCAACCAATACGGCTTTTCCAATAAAATGATAAGCACCAATTCCGCCCGGAACCGGAGCAACAATACCAAGACTACCAATGGCAAGCAGTGTGATGCCAGCTCTGAGACCAAGATGAGCAGTTTCGTGGAGCATATAGAAAGGTGCCCAGGTCATCAGGATGTAAAAAACCCAAATCATCACGGTATAAAACAGAAAAAGCCATTTTTGGCGCATCCGTTTGATGGTTTTAATGCCATCGAGCAAGCCAGTGATCAATTCTTTGATTTTTGGATATCCCGGAAGCTCTTCAAGGTGGTTGTGATAACGTTTGCGAAGCCACCACAAAAGTACTATCAGAGCAAGAACAGATAAACCAAACACGCTTAATGTAAGCACATTACGACTTACTGACTGGATAAATGGCATCGTCATATCAAGCACAAAATCTCCCAGAAGCGTCCATTGAAAAACAACTACCATAAGCAATAAAAAAGCCAATACGATCAAATCAAAAAGCCGCTCTGAGATTACTGAGCCAAACAGGGCATTAAAAGAAATTTTTTCTTTACGCGACAGCACACCACAACGCATCAGTTCGCCCATACGTGGTACGGCCGTATTGGCCAGGTATCCAACCATCACCGCCGAAAATGTAGTGCTGGTTCGGGTGCGATAACCCATACTATTGATTAGCAAATTCCATCGTAATGCCCTGAAAATATGCGAAATAATTGCGAATATAACAGCCAGACCCATCCACATATAATTGGCCGATTGGATGTCTGCCCACAAAACTTTAAGGTCGATATTACGAAAACTTAGCCACAGCAATACCAACCCCAGCGCAAGAAAAAACAGGTATTTCAGTACGTTGACCAGTATCTTTTTCAAGGCTTACAGGCTAAGTTTGTTGTGATCGTCAGGGAAAATGATGGTTGGCTTGAAGGTTTTGGCTGCCTCAAAATCCATGCTGGCGTAAGATACAATGATGATCTTGTCGCCAACAGCAGCTTTACGAGCTGCAGCACCATTCAACGAGATAATACCGCTTCCGCGCTTGCCCTTAATCACATAGGTGTCGAGCCTTTCGCCATTGGTGATATTGTAAATGCTAACCTTCTCGTTCTCGATCAGGTTGGCAGCATCCATCAGGTCTTCATCTATGGCGATACTGCCAATATAATTCAGATCGGCCTGCATGATGGTGGCACGGTGAATCTTAGATTTTAAAACTTCAATGTTCATCACATAAGGTTTTGATTCCGAACGATTCGGAAAGGGCTGCAAAATTATTAAAATATTCTTACATTGTCGATTAGCCTTACTTTACCCAGTTGCAAAGCTACAAAGATTCTGGCACCGCTTACATCGTTCCAGTGCGCAAAAGCCTGAAGCCCTATGTCGTCAGCAATAGTAACATACTCCAGATCAAAAAGTTCAATTTTTTGCAACTCGTTAGAGGCATATTGCTCCATCTCGAAAGGACTTAACACCTTACGGAGAGAAACAGCTTTTTTAAGAATTTCATAGATCTTTGGGGCAACGGCTCTTTCATCCTTGCTTAATCTGACATTTCGGGAGCTCATGGCCAAACCATCCTTTTCGCGGATAATTGAGCAGGGAATAATCTCAACGGGGATATCAAATTGCTTGACTAGTGACTTAATAATTGCTAATTGCTGAAAATCTTTCTCTCCAAAATAGGCTTTGTCAGGTGTAAGGATTTCGAAGAGTTTTCGCACAACAATAGCCACACCATTAAAGTGACCCGGCCTGAATGCACCTTCCATCACCGTTGCCAGTTTTCCGAAATGAAACATAGTGTTGTCGGGTTGGGGATACATCTCGCTTACATCCGGAGCAAACAACACATCACATTCGATATCCCGGAGCATCGCTTTGTCTTTTTCCAGCGTACGGGGGTATTTTTCAAGGTCGGCAGGATTGTTGAACTGAATGGGATTAACAAAAATACTAACAACCAAAATGTCGTTCCCGGCTTTTGCCTGCCGCATCAAGGCCAGATGCCCTTCGTGAAGAGCTCCCATAGTAGGTACAAAACCAATCGTTTTGCCAGCCTTTTTATAGGCTGTAATTTGTTGTTGCACCAGCCTGATCGTTTCAAAGATTTGCATACGGCTTTATGTGTTATTGGATTACTTTGTTTTTAAAACTCAGGCTTTGTTCAGTACAAAAGCTTCAGCAAATCAGCTTCCAGGCTTTGCCGGGGCGATTCAATGATTCTGCCTTGTTCACTTCCGTTTTTATAAATTATAAAGGTAGGAACACGTTGAATATCATAAACAGACGCATCAAGTCCTGAAGCCTGCTTTTGCGAATCAACAGCTATCATCAGCAACTGTTCTTCAGGAAATTCAACCCCATCTAATAGCTTGATAAACCTCGGAACCTGAATCTTACTATCACTGCACCAGCTTGCCAAAACGATGACTATTTCATAGGAAGAAAGTCTTTCTTTCAGCTGACTTAAAATAGCCTCGTCAACGGAATAGGCCTGATATTCTTCCTGAAAAAACTCGGCAAACTCACCGGTTTGCAGGCCTTCGCGCGTCACAAAATCAATGAGAACCTCCCTGCTTCTGATCGAATCGAAAACAGTTTGATTAATTTCCTGTGCAAAAAGTTTGCCTGGCAAAAAGCTTATCGCGAGAAAAACCAGCAGCAAAGCCGGTTTAAAATGCATATTTTGAATTGGTTTCATCACATTTATTACTATTATCTGTAATAATTCCGCTCGTAAATATTAACGAACCGTAAAGCAAAAGTAACAGGAATGTGATTTGAGAGAAAAAAAAGAATCAAAGACTTTTATTTTAAAATAGATCAAGTGGACTATTTCCAGAGTACCAGTTCGCCACGATTGCGATTTTTCATATGCCTTGGAATACTTTTTTTTACTTCATCAGCGAGCAGATCGATCAACCGACGTTTTACAAAATGACGTGAATAGCAAATACTTACTTCGCGCAATGGTTTTTTCTCGCTGAAAGTGGTCACATTCTTCAGCCGCGATTCAGTCATCTCCATCACTGCCAGCTCCGGAATAATTGTAAACCCACCTTCGTGATTGATAATGCGAAGCAGAGTTTCGATGGATCCACCTTCCAACTCAAAAGGCAATTCGTGCTTGCTCGTAGGTTCCAAAGCACAAAGGTTGATTACCTGCGAACGAAAACAATGCCCATCACTGAGTAGCCAAATATCCGGCGTGGCAACATCAATTACTTTAATATCAGGTTGTTGCAGGAGCGGGTGACCGGTTTGCGCATAAATGAGCATTTCTTCATAAAAAAGTGGTTCTTCCAGAATGGATGAATCATTGTATGGCGTAACGAAAATTCCGGCATCCAGCCTGTCGTCTTTTAATTTTTCGGCTATCTGATCGGTCACCAGCTCTTCAACTTTTAGATTAACATGCGGATAGCTGCGCTTGAAGTTTCCCCCAAAAAGTGGCAACAGATAAGGAGCAAGGGTTGGGATAATTCCCACATTAAGTTCACCCTGTATATCTCCCAAAAATTGCTTTACCATATCATCCAAACGACCCGATTCGGAGAGTACTACCCGTGCCTGGTCAATAATCCGGCGACCAATGTCTGTAGGAACAACAGGTTGTTTGTTGCGATCAAAAATTTTTACGCCGAAATGTTCTTCTAATTTCTTAACCTGCATACTCAAAGTTGGCTGCGTAACGAAGGTTTTTGCGGCGGCTTTGGCAAAATTGCGGTAAGTATCAATTGCTACGATGTATTGCAGCTGTGTGAGTGTGATCATAAATAAAATTTATGATTTCTTAAATATTATCAATTTGACAAATATACTAATACAAGGTAAATTTGCACCATTAAGCAAATCAAATTTTTTTCACCAAATTAAGATTTATTAAAAATGGAAGAACAAAAAGAAGTATTTCAAATGCCACGTATCGGCGATCAGGCTCCTGATTTTAAAGCCATGACAACAACCGGAATGATGCAGTTTTCGGAACATATCAAAGGAAGCTGGACTATTCTTTTCTCACACCCTGCCGATTTTACACCGGTTTGTACAACCGAAATGTCGGGGTTTGCAATCTTGGAAGACGAGTTCAAAAAAATGAACACCAAGCTCGTTGGTTTGAGTATCGACAGTATTCATTCGCATGTAGCCTGGGTAAACAATGTAAAAGAGAAAACAGGCGTTTTCATGAGATTTCCTCTCATTGCCGACATTGACATGAAGGTGTCAAAACTATATGGCATGTTACAACCAGGCGAAAGCGAAACAGCAGCCGTTCGTGCCGTATTTTTCATTGATCCTAACGGTAAAATCCGTCTGATCATGTACTACCCGCTCAATGTTGGCCGCAATATGGACGAAATCATCCGTGCTTTGCAGGCATTGCAAACGGCTGACGAGCACAAAGTATCCCTTCCACTCAACTGGAAACCAGGCGAAAAAGCGATCGTTCCTCCACCAAAAACAATCGATGAGCTGGAAGAACGTCTCAAATCAAACTACGAAATGGTTGACTTTTACCTTGCTAAAAGGAGCCTCTAAAAAAATCAGCTTTTTTAAAATTCAGCCGGCTCCAAAGCCGGCTGTTTTGTTGAACAATTTCGTATCTTTACTGTTTATTAATTAGGAGATTATAAACCAAAAAAAATTAAAACTATGACTAAATTAAATGCAATTGGATTAGATGTAGAAAAATCTAAAGACCTGGCAAATATGCTAAATGATCTGCTGGCTAACTTTTCGATTTATTATATGAACGTAAGAGGATTTCACTGGAATATTAAGGGTGAGAAATTCTTTGAGCTTCACCTGAAGTTTGAAGAAATCTATACTGATCTTCAGGAAAAGATTGATGAAATCGCCGAGCGTATCCTTACCTTAGGTCAAACACCCGTACATGCTTATAGCGACTATAACGATCAATCACAGATCAAAGAAGTGAAAAATATAAGCAATGGCCGCGAAAGTGTTGAAAGCTTGCTGGAAGGTTTTCAGATTTTGATTGCCAAAGAACGTAAGATTCTTGATCTGGCCGGCGAACTCAATGATGAAGGTACTAACGCTCTGATGAGTGATTATATCCGCGAACAGGAAAAAACCGTTTGGATGCTTTCGTCCTACCTCAAAAAATAATGCCTTGATAAGAGAATGTCTCAAAAGGTCGGTTAACAAAACCGGCCTTTTTTCGTTTAGTTGAAAAAGCCACCGCTATGACACAAAATTCTAATGCCCTGATCAACGAAACTAGTCCGTATCTGTTGCAACATGCCTACAATCCGGTGAATTGGTTGCCGTGGAATGACGAAAGCCTCGAAAAAGCCAAAAACGAAAACAAAATGATTTTGGTCAGCATAGGCTATTCTGCCTGCCACTGGTGTCATGTAATGGAACACGAATCATTTGAGGATGAACATGTTGCAAAACTAATGAACCAGCATTTTGTTTGTGTCAAGGTTGATCGGGAGGAGCATCCCGATGTGGATCAGTTTTTTATGGAGGCGGTGCAATTACTCAGCGGCAGAGGTGGCTGGCCGCTTAACTGTTTTGCCTTGCCTGATGGTCGTCCGGTTTGGGGCGGAACATATTTTAGAAAAGAACAGTGGATCAGCGTATTGCAACAGTTGAAGGAGTTGTTTCAAAACCAAAAGGGCGATCTGGAAGAACAGGCTCGTCAACTTACCGAAGGCATTCGTCAAAATCAGTTTGCTGCCAAAATTGAGGTGAAAGACACAAATATGGCAGCAGCTTTCAAGAAAGCAGCAAATACATTAAAAAATCAATTGGATAATGAACAAGGTGGAACACGTGGTGCTCCAAAATTTCCGATGCCGGATTTGTTGATGCTCCAATTGGAGCTCTCGGCTCAGGTGAATGATCAAGCATTGGAAAATCATGCGCTTTTTACCCTCGAAAAGATGGCGCGTGGCGGCATTTATGATCAGATCAGTGGTGGTTTTGCCCGTTACTCGGTGGATGCACGCTGGCATGTGCCGCATTTTGAAAAGATGCTTTACGACAATGCGCAGTTGATTGGACTTTACACCGAAGCCTGGAGAAAAACCCAAAATCCATATTTTAAGGAAATTGTGGAACAAACCATCGACTTCTGCCTGAGTGAATTGCATGGCCCGGAAGGTGGATTTTTGTCAGCACTGGATGCCGACAGCGAAAAAGTGGAAGGCAAGTTTTATGTATGGACCAGCGAAGAATTTGATATTGTTTTAGCTGAAGAGGCTCCACTTTTACGAAAATATTTTCAGATTGATCAGCAAGCATTGTGGGAAGACGGTAATAATGTGCTTGTTCGTCCGGAAAAAGATGAGGTGTTTGCTTCTCAAAACGGACTTGATCTGGAAGCCTGGATGCAAAAACTGTCTGACAGCAGAAAAAAACTTTTTGACTTTCGCAAACAACGTATTCGTCCGGCAACGGACGACAAACGCTTGCTCTCGTGGAATGCCTTGATGATAAAAGCCCTGGCCAGAGCAGCTGTGGTTTTTGAGCGCAAAGATTGGTTACAAACTGCTATCAAAGCCAATGATTTCATTCAGCAAAATATGCGTACTGCCGAGGGTGGTTATTATCGCAGTTGGAAGGATGAAAAAGCAAAAATAGATGGATTTCTGGATGATTATGCCTTCCTGGCTCAGGCATTGTTGCAGCTTTATTACGCTACGGCGGAAGTGCGTTTTGCTGCAGAAGCTGAAGCTATTTTGATCTTTGTATTTAAATCGTTTTATGATGAATCGCAGCAAAGTTTTGCCTACACCTCCTCAAAAAGTCGAAAGCTTGCTGTTATTACTTTCGAAAATCACGATAATGTGATCCCTTCGTCTAATGCAGCAATGGCGCAGCTTTTGATTAGTTTGGGTTTGATATTCGAAAAGCAGGATTACCTTTATTTAGCCGGGCAGATGCTCCATCAGCAACATGCTGCCATACAGCAATTTCCTACAGCTCACAGTCACTGGTTGCAGGCTTTGATGCGGCTTGAACAACAAACCATGATTGTAGTAAAAGGGACTGAAAGTTTGTCCTCATCGCTTATGCTGCAGCAAAAACTCTCATCATCCATTCCGGTGCTTGCTTCATTGGAAAAAGGCATCCCGGTGGTTGATGACAAACCAGCCAAGGATCGTACAAGCTTTTATCTCTGCGACAAGCTCGGATGCCGGCCGGCAATTGCTTCTGTCGATGAGTTATTGCATGAATTAAAGGATATTTAAGCGATTGGCATCCTGTTTTAGAAACACAAAAAACATAATCGAAAAAGCCCAAAGGCTTGATCCACCATAACTTATAAACGGCAACGGGATACCGATCACAGGCACCAAACCAATCGTCATGCCGATATTGATGGCAAAATGAAAAAACAATACCGAAGCAATGCCATAGCCATAAATACGGCTGAATGCCGATCGTTGTCGCTCGGCAAGTATTATCAGGCGCGAAAGTAAGAGCAGATAGAGTAAAATTACCACTGTTGTACCAATAAATCCCCATTCTTCGCCCACGGTACAAAAGATAAAATCAGTGCTTTGCTCTGGCACAAAATTGTATTTGGTTTGCGTGCCCTGTAGAAATCCCTTACCCGTAAACCCACCTGATCCGATGGCAATTTTTGATTGATTTACGTTATAGCCAGCTCCCATCAGGTCTTTTTCCATCCCCAGCAATACATTGATACGCGTGCGCTGATGTGGTTCGAGAATGTTTTCGAAAGCGTAATCAACACTCAATACAAACGCGATACCTACCGCCAGCAAAGCCAGCATTTTTGAAATATTAGACCTGTTTCTTCTGATCATCAACAAACTAATTGCGAACAGCACTCCTAATCCACCGATCACATACCATTGGTTAATATAAAGTGTTATCACAAACAGGACAGCTGCAATTCCGCCAATTACCATCAAAGCTCCCGACATCCCTTCGCGGTACAAAACCAAAATAAACACCGTAAACACCAGTGCTGAACCTGTATCGTACTGGGCCAGAATTAGTAATGTTGGCAACCCAATGATAGCAAAAGCAGTGAGCCGGGTTTTCCAAAGGCTAAGATCACGATTGAGTTTGCCGAGATAACTGGCTAATGCAAGGGCTGTTGCAAATTTGGCAAACTCAGCCGGCTGAATGGCAAAGCCACCAATTTGAAACCAGGATTTTGATCCGGCAATGGTTGATCCAAAAAGTAAAACTCCAACAAGTAGCAACATCACAAGGATGTAAATGGGGTAGGCAAACGCATTGAAAAATTTGGCGTCAATCAGTAAAATCATTGCACCAAGAAACAGCGACAAAATAATCCAAAGCAGTTGTTTTCCATACCGTTGCGACATATCAAAAATACTGCTGTGATTTTCATCGTACACAGCCGAATAGATCATCACCCAGCCCAACAACATCAGGATGATGTAAATTGACAGGCTCAGCCAGTCGATCGAGCTTACGCGACTTTCTCTGATCATAAGGCTTTATTATGGCTGGTTTCAATCATTCTTTTTTCAAGTGCCGGGCGATTTGATTCTCCTTTGAGGTAACGCTCAATCATCAGCGTGGCAATTGGTGCAGCCCAGGCGGAGCCGTACCCGGCATTTTCCACCACAACTGCCAAAGCGATCTTTGGATTGTCATATGGTGCAAAAGCAATAAACATCGAATGGTCATCACCATGCGGATTTTGCACTGTTCCCGTTTTCCCTCCGGCTAATATACCTTCGATCTTGTAATAGCGGGCTGTTCCGTGATCACCTTCAAAAACATCCAGCATGGATTGTTTTACGATCTCGAAATGTTCAGACGAAACACCTGTTTCAATTTTCTGTATATAGGTTTCCGGCAGATTTGCATCACCAACGATCGATTTGAGCAAGTGTGGCTTATAATAAAATCCTTTATTACCGATAATAACCGCCAGATTGGCCAGTTGAAGCGGGGTGACTAAAATTTCGCCCTGCCCGATACTTAACGAGCGCACTGTGAGTGCATTCCAGCTGCCCCGATAAAGCTTGTCAAAATAGGCTCTTGATGGAATATTGCCCGTTAGCTCAAATGGAATATCGGTATTAAAAGCAACGCCCAGGCCAAACTTATGCATGGTTTCGAACCAGTAATCGTAAGCTTCTTTGTGATCTTTGAATTTTGAGCTGTAGAGTATGTTTCGGAAAGTATTCCAAAAATATGGATTACAACTATTTTCCATGGCTTCGAGCAAGGCAAGCGGACTTTTGTGATCATGTGTGCATTTGATAGGTCTGCTTAACTTTCCCTGGCAGGTAAATTCGGTATGTTCGTTGATTGCGCCAATATTGAGCGCAGTTAGTGCGTTGATCATTTTGAAAGTTGATCCCGGCGGATAGCTGCCACTGATCGCTCTGTTGATGAGTGGTTTGAGGCTGTCCTGTTGAAGTGCCTTATAGTTTTGCCCTCTGACCCTGCCAACCAAAAGATTGGGATCAAACGAAGGGCTGGTAATCAGCGACAGAATTTCGCCACTCGAGGGCTCAATGGCTACAATACTGCCGGTTCTGTTTTGCATCAATGCTTCGCCATATGCTTGTAAGTCGGCATCCAGACCCAGCACCAGATCTTTTCCGGCTATTGGCATCGTATCATATCGCCCCTCTTGAAAACTGCCTTTTTCACGGTTATACACATCTACCATCACAATTTTAAGGCCTTTGCTCCCGCGCAGCTCTTTTTCATAAAACCGCTCGATGCCTGATTTACCAAAATAATCGCCTGATTTATAATAAGGATCCTGATCAATATTACGCTGGTTCACCTCGCCCACATCGCCCAACACATGTGCTGCAATGGGTTGAGGATAATGTCGTAAAGTTCTGGCCTGAAAATAAAATCCCGGGAAATGATAGAGTTTTTCTGCGATATAGCCATAATCTTCTTTGCTAATCTGCTCCAAAAAAACAGAAGGACGATAACGTGAATAATTACGGGCTTTGCTTAAACGGGCATTGAAATCTGCTTTTTCGATGGCTAGTAATTGGCAAAACTTGTTGGTGTCAAAAGCTTTAACCTGTTGCGGAATAACAAGTAAATCAAAAGCCGCTTCATTATAAACAAGTAGTTTGCCTTGACGATCCAAAATTTTCCCGCGGGACGGATACTGGGTTATATAGCGTAATACATTGTTTTGGGAGGAGAGTTTATAGGAATGATCAACAACCTGCAAAAAAAACAGCTTGATAATAAAAATCAAGGCTATCGTACTAAAAATAAACAATATAACAGCCTTGCGGCCCGATAGGTTTCTTTTGATCATAGTTGCAGCTTTCCACTGCAAAAATAAGCATTCCGCTGTGAGGCGAAATTTAAATATTCAGTGCCGTTGAAAAGTAAAATGTAATTTGAGTTAAAAAAAGCGGGAAATAACCTTCGATCATTTAAAACACCTTTTCGTCAGTAAGTTTGCCGTTTTCGTCCCACATATACCAGGTACCTGATTTTTGGCCATTGTTGTAGGTCATTTCGTAGCGAAGCGTTCCATTGTCGTCCCAGATAAACCATTTGCCATGTTTTTGATCGTTTTGGTAATTGGCCTCGGCAGTTTTGATTTCTGATGCATTGTATTTGGTCCAGGTCCCATGTTTTTTGCCATTTCTCCAGGCTCTTTCTTCACGAATTTTTCCGTTTTCAAAGTACCAAACCGACAAGCCGTCTTCAACACCCATCACAAAATTCCGTTCCGATTCCAGTTGCCCTGAAGCATAATAGGTGGAGTGTTTTCCCGTGAACACCTTACCATCTTTGTAATACACATCTTGTTTATTTTGCAGATTTTGGGCAAAGATTCCGCTTATCGAAATCAGAAAAACAGCCAGAAGGGTAATCCATTGGGGTTTTATCTTTTGCATAGCTTTAGTTTTCTCGATCATTTTCTGTTTATCACAACCAAAGTTACTATATTTTTGGCCTTTAGCATTTTATGAAGGTTAAGTTAAACTCATTCCAAATAAAGTGAAGATGAGCAAAATAAAAAAGACAAACCGATTTCAACAGTTTGTCTTTGAAATATGAACACTTTTTAGGATTTAATTTCCTTCAGGATTCAGCTTGATTTCAACGCTGCTGGCGTGTGTATCAAGACTAAGTTTTGAAATCAGGGCTTCTTTGTAAGAGATGTAATTCACTTTAACGGTGTATTCGCCCTGTTGCATATTTTCGATGGTGAAATGGCCTTCCAAGTCAGTGTAGGCTTTGGTGTCAGTATTTTCAATTTCAACCACTGCACCAGCCAATGCTTCACCGGTTTCTGAATCCAGCACGGTGCCAGTCATCATTACAACAGCTGCGGGTGTTTCTTTGGCTACAGTTGCACCATCATTACTGTTGGAAGCCACTAATGTGATACTTCCTAAGGCAAGAACCACTACAAGAATCAGATATTTTTTCATGATATTCATTTGCTTTTTAATGTGCAGCAAAGATAGTATCAGACTGTGGCTGACTGTGTTAATTTAAGATTAACTTTGATTTAGCAATGGGTTAACTTAATGTTAAGCCGTCAGTTCGCAAGCAGTTTTTAAAAATCTAAAATGATCGGTGGTGTGCTAACAACATTACTTTTGTTGAGTGCACGATCGATCAACTGCACTTCAAACTTGATGGTATCGTAATCAGAAAGCGGATTATTGATAAATACTTCATCCTCGATAACCCCTTTAATAGCTTCTGTTTGATTTTTTGGAATAAGCGGAGGGATGCGTGCATTAAAGGTGGAAGAATCAGGATTCACTTCAACAAACTCTCCCTGCTGCTGCTCAAAATAGCGGATGATGAAGTTATAGTAATATTCGCCTGATTTTTGATACGGAAACATGGTATCACCCTGATCCAAACCAATATCTCCGTCCCCATCGGTGTAGCCTATTCTTAGCAGACCTGTGTTTATCTCTCCGGTTTGGCTGTCCTGCAAAAACACAAAACCCTCAAAAGTAATAACCGGTTCAAGGGGATACTTTTCTTCTTTTCGGCAACCAATGATCAGAACCAATCCCAAGATGATAAACGGAATAAAACGTAATTTTGTCATGTTTTTTTCGCTTGATAGGCGGGATAAAAATACAACAATCTTGCCGTTTATGAAGTTAGGTGCTGCTTTCGTTCAGGATATTTTCAATGTGAAAACGGTTCGGGATTTTGAATCTCTTGCCCTGGAATTGTTTCAATATCAATACAATAATGTATTGATTTATAAGCAGTTTTGCGACTTATTAGGACGCAAACCAGAAAAGATCAATTCCTGGAAAGACATTCCTTTTATGCCGGTTGATTTTTTTCGTTCGCACCGCATCAGTGATCAGAAAAGGAGGGCTGACCTTATTTTTACGAGTTCTGGCACTACGGGTTCGGCTACCAGCTTTCATGAAGTGCCCTTCCCTGCAATTTACGAAACAAGCTTTAGCCAAGGCTTTCAACATTTTTATGGTGATATCAGATCCTATTGCATCCTGGCTTTGCTGCCTTCCTACCTCGAACGGAAGGGATCTTCGCTGGTTTATATGGCCGCCAGGCTGATAAAAGACTCAGCACATCCATTAAGCGGGTTTTATTTGAATGATCTGGAAAAGCTGCATCAGCAACTTCAAATGCTGAAAAAGCAGCAACAAAAGACGATTTTATTGGGTGTTACTTATGCCCTGCTCGATCTGGCAGCGCAATATCCACTTGACTTTCCCGAGCTTATCGTCATGGAAACCGGTGGCATGAAAGGTCGCCGAAAAGAAATGATCAGGGAGGAGGTTCATGATCAGCTAAAAACTGCGTTTCAGCTGCCTTCGGTTCATTCTGAATATGGCATGACGGAGCTTTTATCGCAGGCCTATTCCAGTAGTGACGGGTTATATCGTTGTCCGCCCTGGATGCGGGTTTTAATCCGTGAAACGAACGATCCGCTGAGTTTGGTTGACGAAGGCTTGAGCGGTGGCATCAATGTGATTGATCTGGCCAATGTGCACAGCTGTGCTTTTGTTGCCATACAAGATATTGGTCGCTTACACGATGAAAACTGCTTTGAGGTGTTGGGGCGTTTCGATCAGGCGCAAATCAGAGGCTGTAATTTGATGGTGGTTTAAAAAAGACTTTGCTGCTCTGGAAATTTCCTGGGTTTCAGGAGGGTTTCATCATTATTGCGCACATCATTCACCCGGGTGGAAACAGGAGTGAAACCTAAATCCTTATCCGAAATCGTATCAAAAAGTTGCTTCCTTTTTTTTTCCGAATCAGCCAAAAGCCAATCGCGTTCTTTGTTTTGGGTAAGCATCACAGGCATGCGGTGATGAATGGCTGACATTTGCTCTGTTGCCGCTCGTGTGATGATGCAAAAACTGTTTAGATTCTCACCGTTTGCAGTTTGATAGCTTTCCCAAATACCAGCAAAGGCAAAGACTGGATTATTTTTTAAAAAGATATGAAAAGCTTGTTTTGGGTCTTTGGTTCGCCATTCATAAAATCCGTTTGCCGGAATCAGGCAGCGGTGCTCCTGAGCAGCTTGTTTAAAGCTGGTTTTTGTTTCAAGGCTTTCGCTCCGACTGTTGATTTGTGGCTTGATGTCGGCACGATTTACTGCCCAGGCAGGTGTAAATCCCCAGAAAAACCACTGAAGTATATCGGGATTTTCATTGGTGATGACAGGTAAATATTGTCCCGGGGCGCAATTGTAAGAAGGTTTGTATTTTTCGTCGAACACCTCTACATTAAAGCGTTCGCTGATAGTTTTTCCCTTTACCGAAAGCTGAAATCGTCCACACATAAGCTATTATTTGAGGTTGAAACGTTTTAGTCCCATGGCGATTATTTCGGCATGATCAAAGGCTAATTCAGGGAGATTATTCACGGCAAACCATTGGGCATCACCGGCGTCATCATCAGCTTTGGGAGTAAGAAGTTTTTGGACAAATCCGGTAAAAACCACAGCAATATTTCTTCCTCTTGGATCGCGATCCGGCTTACCAAAAGTGTGCAATTGTTCAAGATGGTTTAGGTGTAATCCTGTTTCTTCCTGCAGTTCGCGCAGCGCAGCAGCTTCCAGGCTTTCATCCATATCCACAAAACCGCCGGGCAATGCCCACATGTTTTGAAAAGGCGGATTATTACGCCGGATGAGTAAAACCTGAGCGGGTTCGTTCAGGCTGTTGAATATCAGACAATCCACTGTAACCATCGGACGTGGATACTTGTAGGTATATGACATAAGTGCTTTTTGTGCGAATATACAAAATCAGTAAAGAAAAGATTTCCTCTGCAAGACATATCATTTGATTAAACCCTATAAATGATAAAAGTCCTGCATCAAAAGATACAGGACTCTATCTGAGTTCAACCAACACAAAATTACATGTAGTATGAGAAAAAGAACGACGGGGAGCGGGCACTCCCGTTCATGCTTAATAAATATCATGAAACGTGCCATGAATTGTAAGTGACTATAAATCTGGATTGTAAATAACGAAATGGCAAAATCAGCAAAACAGGAAATTGTACGCTGGCAAACAATATTGTACGCAAGCGAACAATCGGACATCAGGCAGGCTTGCCTTCGAGAACAATGACCAGCTCGCCTTTTACCCCTGCATTCTCGAAATGGTTAATCAGCTCGGCGAGTGTTCCGCGCAGGGTTTCTTCATAAATTTTTGTGAGTTCGCGCGACACACTTACTTTGCGTTCCGGTCCGGCAATTTCGGCTAGCTGTTGCAAGGTTTTGATCAGGCGGTGAGGCGATTCATAAAGGATTGAGGTGTATTTGTTCTCGCAGATTTCGTTCAAACGGGTTTGCCGGCCTTTTTTGTGGGGCAAGAATCCCTCAAAAACAAAACGATCAGCAGGCAATCCGGAATTGACGAGTGCAGGCACAAAAGCTGTAGCGCCCGGAAGGCATTCCACTTCAACATCATGTTGCACACAAGCCCTCACAAGCAGAAAGCCAGGATCTGAAATTCCTGGAGTACCGGCATCAGTAACCAGGCCCATGCTTTCTCCGGAAAGCAGTCGTTCAATCAACCTGTCTGTTTGCTGATGCTCGTTGTGCTGATGAAAAGCCATCATGGGTTTTGCAATTCCCAGATGCTTAAGCAAAATGCCTGTTTTGCGCGTATCTTCTGCCAAAACCACATCTATTTCTTCCTTTAAGGTTCTAATAGCACGCAAGGTGATGTCTTCCAGATTACCAATGGGCGTGGGAATGAGAAATAGTTTTGACATAGGTGCTGGTATTTATTGATTTGGGTCTTATTTAATGTTCTAGGGGATAATATGATAGAATAGATGAAGATATTAACCAGTTAACACCGTCCTAATCTTATGATTTGCATAAGAATACAAACAAAATTAGCCAAGTCTTGTGTTTACGGTTCATGCTTCCATTTCGCAGCTAAATTTAATTCCCAACACTTCGATCAATTGAAAATCGTTGATCCATGGTACATTCATTTTGTCACATACATTAGGAATTTTTATTTTCTTAGAATTTAATGCGGTTACTTTTTCTTCTTTAGTCACAACGATTGCATTTTCTCTTAATGCATGAGCAATAACCCAAGGATCTGCCAACGACCTTGCTTTGGTATTATCAACTAAAAATTTATGCTTTGGGTCTGCTGAATATATATCCTTTAAGCATTTTGTAGTTTGCTCATCGATTTTTCTTATTGGGATTTTACTTGTTTTCAACCATTTTGACAAATCATCATCCGTTCTAACAATTTCATCATAGACCATCTCAGGAATGAAAACTATATTCAGAGTTCCTAAATAATCGAGTACATCCCAATAATTAGGGCATATTTTAGGCGAATAATATTTTTGCCAAGCTTGAATCAGGACATTTGCATCTAAACAAAATACTTTGTCAGTCATGGTCATCTATACATTTGAGATTCAAGTTTGGGAAAATTGTTAACTTTAACATTTAGTAAGGTACTTGCTAATGATGGTTCAATCATGCCCCCACGAAAAGAATCTATTACTGTTTGTGTAAATAATCGACTATTTCTATTTAATTGTAACAGATAATAATTTGGCCCACCCGATTTTTTATTCTGTTTTTGCTCTAGTTTTTTATTTTCCTCTCTCTTTAAAAATTCGTTGTACTCAATGTCTGATTGATGCTTTAATTTTTTATAGTCCGTTAAAGAAATAATATTTAGATTTAAAGCCCTTACCAAAAAAGCAAAAGAGCTAACTCCAATTGATTTTGCGTTTTTGAAAACTTCATTGGCATTATCAAAGGCATCTTTATCAAGGTTGTTAATAAAATCAATTGGAATTAAAGCATTTGCAGCAACTTCATTGCAAAATAATTCTATAGGATTATAATCGTTGGAATTTTTAATAGTGGGTTCAATCTCATTTGAGATACCAGATTCAGAAATCCAAAGATGTGCAAGCTCGTGAACAAGTGTAAATAGTTGAGGCGCATTCCAATCCTCTGAATTTATAAACACAAAAGGTGCATATCTATCAGCGATTGCAAAACCCTGAATTTCATTTGAATCTAATTTTAGTCTTGAATGAATAAAACTAGTCCTTGAAATGAAAACTCCCTTGGATTCCGCTTTCTCAATCCATTCTAAAATTGGATTGTTCGATTTATAATCTAAAGGATTAATATTTAACTCATTTAATATGTCTTTTGCAACTGTTTTGGGATTATCATTTATCGAATATTTACCAATGAAATTAATCTTAGTTTCAGCGTTTTCTTCATTAACATCTCTTATCCATGCTTGTTTTTGTTGAATTTCGCGGATTATAAAAATTGAGGACGTACTCAATTCTTTTGAGCCTGCCTTTCTAAAATCTTGTAATGGTTGAAAGTCGGTTGGTATATCTGGAAGAAAGAATAAAGCAAATGGTCTTTTATATGCTTTCGCAAGTTTTTGTGCCTGTTTTATCGTAGGATAAGCATTCCCTGTTTCCCATTCTCTAAATTTTTCAATGGGAACAGCAACTTTAGATGCAGCAATTTCCTCAGTTATTTTGGCTGATTCTCTTGCCCATCTAAAAACGCTTGCAGTAATATCTGCTTTTTCTGCCATATCTAAAAAAAATTCAACGAATCTTCGTCCTCCAGTTTGCTTACCCTGTCATTACCCTTATGTTGCAATTCTTTTGTAGTCATCATCCAGATTTTTAACAAAAATACAATATAAATCTCTCGGCTTCAAGTCGAAAGCAAACCAGTATTTATTCTTTAATATTAGGATAATTACCTTTCCCTGGCTTTGTGCTTTCCTGGTTCTCAAACCACTTTTCCATTTTTGCAGCACCGCTGTTGATGGAACTGTAGAAGCTGAGCACTGTGGATGCGATTACAATGACAATGCTGAAGATGATTAAAAATGTTTCCATAAGTTAACGGTCAAATAAGGAACTTGAAGCTGCTTCCACAAAATCGGTTACTATTCCAAAAAGTGATTCATAAGCTGTAAAAGGCAGCTTTTCAGGAGTATCGGTAATGGTGTGGTATTCTCTGTTTTCAGGGCCGCGGGTGAAGAGGAAAAACGCCGGCACACCTTTTTCGTAAAAAGGACAATGGTCGCTGTTGCACGATTCTCCGCCCAGGCGAATATCGGGGAAATAGTTTTTTTGTGAGTTTAATTGTTCCATGAGCGCGGCATACTCAGGCAATACTTTTCCGTTTACCACCGACAAGCCTTCACTTCCGGTGCCAACCATATCAAAATTAATCACGAAGCGGGTTTTGTTTAAATCAAATGGTGGATTTTCGGCCAGGTATGACGAGCCCAGCAAGCCGGCTTCTTCTCCCGAAACAAGGGCGAAAATCATGGTGTAGCGGGCTTTTTCGGGATTGGCAGCATAGTAACGAGCCAGATCCATCACAGCTGCTGTGCCACTTGCGTTGTCGCTTGCTCCGGGATAAACTGTTTTTTTGCCCATGTGCCCAAGGTGATCATAGTGGGCCACAAAAACAAAAAAACTATCGGCTTGCACACTTCCCGGAACATAAGCAATGAGGTTTTGTGTTTGATAATCAGGAACAAATACCGCTTTTGCATCAACAGTAATGGTTTTGGCATCTGCCGGCAAAGCAGTTGCTTTTATTTTCAAATGCAGTTTGTTTTCGGGGTTTCCGGCACCGTAAACATGCCACCACATAGCTTTTTCGATGGTCTGAATTAAGGCCGGGACACCCGGAATGCCACGCCTGTAAGCATTTGCGACGCCTTCAGGTATTACAAGCATTTTTCCGGCAAGCTGATTCGTATCCACTAAGGCGTAAATTGATGCGATTTGCGTGATAGTATCCGGCAGCCTGAGCAGTTCGTAGCTTTGATTTACACTGTTTGTCATGGGATTGATCACAACTTCGGAGCCAGGCATTAGTTTCTTGCCATTGATTTTTACGTCAACTTTTCCGGGAAAAGTATTGACAGGAAAGCTGTAAGGCTGAAAATAACTCTCGCCAAAATGTTGCAAACCTGCTTTCTCAAATTCTTTGGCCAGCAATTTTGCTGCTTTCAGATCACCCTGTTTCACATAGCCACGGCCATGCATGGCAGGCGAAGACAGCTTGATCACAAGTTTTTTCACATACACTTTATCCTGGCTGTATGCAGCAGAGCTTAAAAGCAATAAGCTCACCAACAATTTAAAAATCAATTTATAAGGCATGATCTTCCGGCTTTACGTTAAACTTACGTTCAAGCAGTTGAACCAGCTTTTTCCATGAGGGAAGTTTGCTGTCCCATTGCTTTTCCACCTTTAGTTCGATCAGGTAGGTGCTGGCGCCGCTAAAGCTCTTAAACTCGTTAAGCTCGTCCAGCATTTTGTTGTACGCCTCCAGGCTACCGGAGAATAATTCGTTGATCAGCAAAAATTTTTCGTTGATGCCAATAGCAGCGCGAAGATCATGTATCGGCTGACGTTCCATTTTAGCTCCTATGCTGGAATCTTCCTTATTTTGAAGGTGATCCGCTACGCTGGGTGGTGTTTCCTGGCTGAAAAGTTCTAATGGAGTGGGTTGGGGCTGTGCAGCTTCAACAATAGTTCGCTGTGATGTTTGCGGTTTTTCAGCTGGTTTTTCTTTCTCAGCAACTGCTTGTGGCATGGAGGTATGTGTTTTTATCGATTCTGCTTGTGGCTCTTCGTCTGGTGTATGTACATTTGTAACTTCCGGTTTCAAAGGTGCTGTTTTCTCTTCCTGATGTACAGATGGTTTAGGCTGTTCTTGCTGAGGCTTAATCGGCTCGGGAGCAGGATCTTCTTTTTTTACTAACACTTTGGGTTCAGGATTCTCTTGATCTGCCTCGGCGGGATGTGGCTGTTGAATAGGAACAGCTTTCTGCTCTTCCTCATCGGTCATGATAAAAAGCCATTCATAAAGTTCTTGTGTTTGCCTGATCAGCAGATCGCGATCGAGGCGATGCAGCGGCCGCTCTGCTTGTTGAAGCTGTTCTGTTTGATGCAGCATCTGCCTGAGCAGTTGATTGATAGCATTAATTTGTTTGTGATGTGAGTGATGCATCTGTTTATTCATGGGATAAATTGATATTTTTGCAGAATTAAAGGCCTAAAATTACAAAGAACCCAACAAAGGCGGCATGTTTCTCGAAAAAGATACCAACAGCAAAACACGCAGCGGATGGATTGAAGTAATCTGCGGCTCTATGTTTTCGGGCAAAACGGAAGAATTGATCCGCAGACTGAACCGCGCACGCATTGCCAAACAACGTGTTGAAATTTTTAAACCGCATATTGACAAACGCTATAGCGAGGAAGATGTTGTATCGCACGACAGCAAGGTCATACAGTCCATTCCGGTCGAAAGTGCCTCGCAAATCCTTTTTTATGCCGGTGAAATGGAAGTGATCGGCATCGACGAAGCCCAGTTTTTTGATGATGAACTGGCATCTGTTTGCGATCAGCTGGCTAATAGTGGTATTCGGGTGATTATTGCCGGTTTGGATATGGATTTTCAGGGGAAGCCTTTTGGGCCGCTGCCTGCCCTAATGGCCACTGCCGAATACGTTACCAAAGTACATGCCATCTGCATGAGGTGTGGCAACCTGGCCAATTATTCGCATCGCATCATTGCCAATGAAAAACTGGTGATGCTGGGCGAAACAGAAAGCTACGAACCGCTTTGCCGTAAATGTTTTAACGAATCCCGGAAACAAAAAGGCTAAACAGCAGCAGGCTTTTTGTATTTTTGCAGCCTTAAGCAAATGATTAATCTTAAAGTTTAAATACCATGAAACATCTTTTTGTTGTTTTTGCCTTGCTCTTTGCGATAAGCCTGAATGCTCAGAAAACCGAAACACTGGTGCTGATCAAAACGCCTATGGGCGATATTACTGCCAAGCTTTATAACGACACTCCCAAACACCGCGACAATTTTATCAAGCTCGTAAAAGAAGGCTGGTACGAAGGCTCACCTTTTCATCGGGTGATTAATAATTTTATGATACAGGGTGGCGGAAATGCCAATGGACAACAAGATCCCGGCTATACCATTGATGCAGAGATTTTGCCGCAGCATTTTCACAAAAAAGGTGCACTGGCTGCTGCACGTATGGGCGATAATGTGAACCCAGAACGTAAATCAAGCGGATCACAATTTTATATCGTGCAGGGACAAAAATATGATGCCAACAACCTCGCCATGTCAGGTTCGCGCAACGGTATAAGTTATACCGACGAACAGAAAAAAACATACAGCACGCTGGGTGGCACACCTCATTTGGATGGTGCCTATACCGTTTTTGGTGAGGTGGTGAGCGGCTTTGAGGTGATCGACAAGATTGCTGCCGTGCAAACCGGACGCATGGACAGGCCGGTTGAAGAAGTAACTATGAGCATCGAAATTTTGGAATAATTATTTTTATGAAAACAAAAATCAATCAGCTGCTGCAGGAAGTTGACGCGTTTGTAATTGACAGCAAGGAAAGCCTGGAGCAATTTCGCTTACATTTTTTAAGTAAGAAAGGCGTGATTCCGGTGCTCTTCAAAGATTTTAAGCAAGTTGCTCCCGAAGATCGCAAAAGCATGGGCATGTTGCTCAATGAGCTGAAGAATCATGCGCAGGAAAAGCTAAAGACTGCACAGGAAGCTCTTGACACACCCGATAGCAAACATTCCAAAGGGATTGATATTACGCTTCCGGCTGATCGTTTTAAGGGAGGACGTCATCCTATCAGTATAGTACGTCGCGATATCAACAGCATCTTTGAAAGGTTGGGATATGTGATCAGCGAAGGGCCTGAGATTGAGGATGATTTTCACAATTTTTCGGCACTCAACTTCCCGCCTGAACATCCGGCGCGTGATATGCAGGATACCTTTTTTCTCCATAAAGATCCTGATGTAGCACTTCGTACGCATACCAGCAGTGTGCAGGTGCGTGTGATGGAGCAGGGAAAACTGCCGGTGCGTATCATTGCTCCGGGAAGGGTGTTTCGCAACGAAGCCATTTCGGCCAGAGCACATTGTATCTTCCATCAGATCGAAGGATTGTATGTGGATAAAGACGTGTCGTTTGCCGATCTGAAGCAGACTTTATTCTACTTTGCACAGGAGTTTTTTGGCCCGGAGACCAAAATCAGATTCAGGCCGTCGTATTTTCCTTTTACCGAAACTTCGGCCGAGATGGATGTTTCCTGTAATATCTGTGGAGGCGAAGGTTGTAATATTTGTAAATACAGCGGCTGGGTAGAAATTTTAGGCTGTGGCATGGTAGATCCCAATGTGTTGGAAGCCTGCGGAATAGATAGTAATACCTACACCGGTTTTGCTTTCGGAATGGGCATCGAACGAATTGCCCTGGTTAAATATCAAATCAACGATTTACGCTTGTTTTTTGAAAATGACCTGCGCTTTTTGGAGCAGTTTGAGAGTTTATAGTGTAGTTGGGTTGATGGGTTGATGGGTTGATGGGTTGATGGGTTGATGGGTTGATGGGTTGATGGGTTGATGGGTTGATGGGTTGATGAGTTGATGGGTTGATGGGTTGATGGGTTCACTTATTTAGACCGTTTTTATATTAGCTTATTTTCTGAAACGTATATACATATACACTTATGTTAGCGTTTAGAAGTTGTATTTTTGCTGAAAATTAGCGCATGGAAACACTCGAATTAACAGAACAAAGCATCGTAAAGCTTGAAAAAGTGGCCGGAAGATTGCGTGCAATAGCTCATCCCGTGCGGCTGGCAATTATCAATATGCTTACACAAAGCACCAAAATGAGTGTTACTGAGATTTATTTGAAACTGGATATCGAACAGGCTGCTGCTTCGCATCACTTGAATATCATGAAAAATAAAGGCGTACTGGAAGCTAAACGTGATGGTAAAAAAATCTTTTACTCCCTTCGAAACAAAACACTTTCGGATATTATTAGCTGTATTGAACAGTGTAAAGATTGCTGATCACTGAATTATTTTGACCCTCTTATTTTTGGTTCCCAAATCTCTTCCTGGTCCCAATTTGCTCTTATTTCAATCATTTTCGGAAAATAAAAAACCCGTTCAGCTTGTTGCTTTTTAAGGTAATCTCCGGTATCCCAACGGCTATTTCTGTTTCGGTCATCAATTAGTTTCAACATATATTGCCCTGGCAACAAATAAAGATATTCAAGTAAACCCGAGGAGGAAATATTTCGTTCGTTGAGTACTTTTTCTTTATTATCAAGCAGCTGCACTATAAAATTTCTTCCCTCATCAGGAACTGTTATATCAACAAACAGATTACCATACTGATCCATTGCGGGAATGCTAAAAATGAGTTGAGTGGTATCGTTGGTTCTTCCACTATGGCCAAAGAAAACCGAATCTGGAAAACGAATCATAACGCGACTTTCAGCATCAAATGTTGTATCCAACTGGTAAGCAAATCCAAATGAATCTATTTGCTTGAAATGTAGTCGGTTATACAAGGTGTCATCGTTTATTACCAACCAATTGGTATCGCGCATTGCATATCGAACAACAGGTTCATCAAAGCGTATCTGCAAGGGCTTTGGAATGTCGAGCTTTCGCGATTTGATGTTGGTGCCCAGATTAAGTGCCGGAATTTTTTCATCTTCCTCCTTTTTTCTTCTCGAAGCTACTTTCTGCTTTGGAGCCAGTGAAAGAGAAACCGTATCATTAATTACAGTATCCTGCTGAATGTTCAAAAACAAACTATCCGTTATTCGTGCAGGATAATACCATTGCACGGTATCTGCATCCTTTGACACAACTTCAAAAATTTCAAAACTATCGGGTAAGGGTCTTAATTCTTTGATTATTAATTTTTTAGTCGGGTATCGAAAGGCAAACTGCAACAAGCCGGGCCTTAGCATTTCGGCACGCAAAAGTCTTTGCACAGAATCTTGCTCTTCAAACATAAAGAGAAGGATATCAAGCTCGGGTGGCAGAATGTTCTCTATGGCCATTGAGTCGGATAAGGTGTCAGAAAACATCTTCAGATCAGTAAGCAAGGTGTCAGAAAGAGGCGGCGTATCCATAAGTAAAGTGTCCGTTAACATGCTGTCACTTAGCATAAGCATGGAATCTGGCAGACTTGGTTCCACGTAAACCGGTTGAATCAGGCTATCTAAAAAGGCAATCTTTTCACCAGGCATATCATACAAGAGATTACTATTCATATCACTAAGCACAAAAAGCTGATAAACAGTATCTTTGAGGTTTCCCAACGTAAAATGACCTTCTAAATCAGTACGGCTAATATATTGGGGTCTGATCAAATAGGGCACTGAATCGGCCGATATAGTGTCGGGAATGTTGGCATAAAGCATTACATATGCCTGTTCAGGAACACTGAGATCGAAGGCATTCAGCACAATTCCTCCCAAACTTAATGAATCGAGCAAAGGCCCTGTTGAGAACACATAATTATATCCGGTTAATGGATTACCTTCGGTAATATCAACAATGGCGTCACCGAAAAAGAGTGTATAAGTGGTTTCCTCCATCAAGGGCTCGTCAAAAGAAATCTGCAGGGTCTTTCCACGCAAACGAAATTCTGGTTTCGTCTTAAGCGGTGGCGAGATAAGGATATTTTTTTGCATATCGGCTAATTTAACAAACTCATCAAAGGTGAGTTCGATCCGTTTTGCATTAAAATTTACAGCATAATTTTCCGGAACGGCTTTTAGAACCTTAGGCGGAATTATGTCTTTTTCGCCTCCGCGAGGCATTACCGGATTAGCACATTGTTGTAAACATAAAGTGCTAAACAACAATATGATAACCAGATTTAATCCACCAACAAACTCCTTTGTTTTCACCCTGCAAAGATGCAAATAATTCAGAAGCGATTACTTATCCGGTTTAAGTACCTTTCAAGGCATCAAAGCAGTTTAAAACGAACGGGTAAATTGAAGCGTACCCTCACCGGGATATTACGCTGCTTGCCCGGTTTCCAGAGTGGCATATTCTGAACCACCCGCACAGCTTCTTCGTCGCAGCCTCCGCCAATGCCTCTGAGCACCTCAATCTGCGAAACTGATCCATCGGGTTCCACAACAAAGCTAACATAAACAGTTCCCTGAATACCTAATTCTCTGGCTCCTGAAGGATACCGTATGTTGTTTGCAAAATAAGCCATAAGGGCTGCTTCACCTCCCGGAAATTCAGGTTGATCTTCTACGACCAGAAAAATCTCTTCTTCCTGAATAGCCTCTTCCTCCATCGGACGCTCCAGCGGGGTATATTCCGGAATCTCGGTTTGTTGATCAACTTCAGCCTGGATATGGATTTCCGTTTCAACCTCTTCGGTATTCTCAACAACGGTTAACAAGGTTATTTGCTGCATTGGCTGCTTGGGAGGCGGAGGTGTTGTGGGTTGATGCGTCTGGATCATCTCTTCCTGAATGATATTCAGTTCGCCATAGTCAAAATCAAGTGTTGTAGTTCGCGACGGTCGCTTAATCTGGAAGGCCAAAAAAATACTTAATAAAGCAACCGCTAATCCAATTTCAAAAAACAGGCCCTTCTTGCTCTCGAGATCAGCCTGTGGTGTTTTATAACTGATCATGGCTTTTAGGTATTGATTTACAACCTAAAAGCACCAAAAAACGTGCCGATTTGTTGTTATTTGACTATTTTCGAAGTTGGCCAATATTAAATAATCCCCCGGCTAAAAACGACTTCTTTTGAGTTGCTCTGAAATAGCCTTCGTTTACCCTTTGAACTTCTTCGATGGTATAAAATGCCTGCGGATTGTGCTGATTGATAATCGTTAAAGCATCGGCCAGGTCTTTCTTTTTTACAATACTAAAAAGCATTTGAACTGGTCCGCTTTTGCCGGCTGCATCAACCGCAGTAACGCCATAATTGGCTTCACGCAGATGCGCAATCAGGTCGGCTGTATCCTTTTTGGGAATAATCCGAATGACCACTGTGCCGATAGACATTTTTTCGACCATCAGGATGCCAATGTAATTTCCCAGGGCAAAACCGGCACCATAACCAATATAACTCATCACATTGTCGAGCTGCTGCATGATCTGTCCGATAGCCAGTAGCCAGATTATCACTTCAACAAAACCAAGCAAGGGTGCCAGATATTTGTATCCGCGCGATACAAAGATCAATCGGATAGTGCCCACTGTAACATCCATCACACGGGCCAGAGCTATCAACAAAGGCAAAACTACCCAGTTATAAAGTTCACTGTCAATAAATTCTGCTGTTATCATATTTCATCAGTCCTTTCATAAGCACAAAAATAAGCTATATTCAATCTGAATCAGCTTTTATAAAAGCACTAAAAATTGCTTATCAATTTCAAAACACACTGATTTATTGTATGTTTCTGTATTTAACTTACTTTTATATTCGCTTATATGAGAATATCCAACACTATCCGGCTGCTGATTGTGCTGTTGCTTTTGTTCAGTCCACTGGCAATGAGTAAGTTGATTTCTAATACTCCCTTTGTCGATGCCGATGAAAAAAATGGTATTTTAACTAAAACATCCTGGGAGGAAATGTGAAAAAGTAACTTATTGCTTTCGGAACAACGCTGGCTTTATCTCGAAAACAAAAAAAAGTTAAAGAGCGCAAAGTCCAGATGATCTTGCATGATGTTTCCCCCAAAGATATCGCTGTCAAATTAAGGAATTACAAGCTGGTAGCCGAATTGATGACTAATGTGGACAAGACCCAGCTCATTGTACGACACAACAAAAATCTTTGGGTGATCTTTATGATTTTTAAACTTCCCTGGCCTTTGCGTAACAGGTATTTAATTGCAGAAGTTCAAGAAACTCATCATCCTTTTTTGCCCCTTATCACCTTTACAATCAACAGCAGCAACAACTATGATCCTCCTTTTGAATGTGAAGTGAACGACTTTGGCCAATATAACAGTGAATGGAAGATTTACGCCCTGGACCCTGCAGTACATTTGTTTCTTTTTCGGCCTATGCTACTGTCGATCCTTTATTTCCACGCTGGTTGCAGGATCCACTCATCAACAGAACTTTTATCAGATCCATGGAAAATTTCTATTCGCTGTTTAAATAAAAAACCGGTCAGATTTTACTAACCGGCTTTTCAAGAAACTTTAATGTTCAATTAAAGTGGAATATTTCCGTGTTTTTTAGGAGGGTTAAGCTTTGACTTTGATTGTGTCATTTCCAGTGCCTGTATCAGCTTTACGCGGGTTTGTCGGGGATAAATGATTTCATCAATATAGCCCAAAGCAGCTGCTTTGTATGGGCTGGCAAAAGTTAAACGATAGTCGTCAATAGCTTTTTTTCTCTCTTCCTCGTTTAATTTATTCTTATATATAATATTAACAGCACCTTCGGGACCCATCACTGCAATTTCGGCAGTTGGATAGGCGAAATTCATATCCGCACCAATATGCTTGCTCGACATCACATCATAAGCTCCGCCATAGGCTTTGCGGGTGATGACAGTCAATTTGGGCACTGTTGCTTCTGCAAAGGCATATAACAGTTTAGCTCCGTGTTTGATGATTCCGCCAAACTCCTGCGTGGTTCCGGGCAAAAATCCAGGCACATCCTCAAAGGTGATTAACGGAATATTAAAGGCGTCGCAAAAACGGACAAAACGGGCTGCTTTGGTGGAACTGTCGATATCGAGCACGCCAGCCAAAACCGCCGGCTGATTGGCAACAATACCTACCGGTTTACCACCCAGACGGGCAAATCCCACGATGATATTTTTGGCATAATAAGGTTGTATTTCAAAGAAATGATGATCATCAATAACCTTACTGATGATCTCGTGCATATCGTAGGGCTTGTTAGGATCATCGGGCACAATGGTATCAAGCTTATCATCCTCGCGATTGATGTTATCCGTACACACTTTCACTGGCGGATCTTCCATATTGTTTGAAGGCAGAAAGCTCAGCAATTCGCGAAGCATCATCATGGCTTGTTCGTCATTTTCGGCCATCAGATGAGCCACACCACTTTTGGAATTATGCGTCATGGCACCACCCAGCTCGTCTTTTGTAACTTCCTCGTGTGTAACGGTTTTGATTACATCAGGTCCGGTTACGAACATATAAGAGGTATCTTTTACCATCATAATAAAATCGGTAATAGCCGGCGAATAAACGGCACCACCGGCGCAGGGTCCGAGAATGGCAGAAATCTGTGGAATGACACCTGATGACATCACATTGCGATAAAAAATATCGGCATAACCTCCCAGGCTTTCCACACCTTCCTGAATGCGTGCTCCTCCTGAATCGTTCAGTCCGATCACCGGTGCACCCATCTTCATGGCTAAATCCATGATCTTAACAATTTTATCCGCATTGGCACGGCTTAATGAACCTCCAAAAACAGTAAAATCCTGAGCAAATACATATACCAGACGTCCGTCTATTTTTCCATAACCCGTAACCACACCATCTCCCAAAAACTTTTGTTTGTCCATCTCAAAATCAGTTGTGCGATGGGTAACAAATTTGTCGATCTCGGCAAAAGTATTGGGATCGAGCAGGTCAATTAATCTTTCACGTGCTGTCTTGCGTCCGGCCGCATGTTGTTTACCGATGCGCTCTTCTCCACCTCCAAGTTCGGCTTGGCTGTCTTTTTCCTGAAGCAGTTTGAATTTGTTTTCTATTGACATGGTTTTCCTTTTTTCTGTTGATTTCTTATTCAATAATCACCATAGGCTGGTCTCCGGCCACGGTATCACCTTCCTTTATAAGTACTTTTTTTATCAGCCGATCCTGCTTCACTTTATACTCACTTTCCATCTTCATGGCCGAAACTACGACAACAGTTTCACCGGCCTTAACCCGATCGCCTGCTTTAACAAGAACTTTAACCACTTTTCCGGGCATCGGTGAAGCGATTACCAGATCGTCTTCCCCGTCATCTTTTTTACGATTCATCAAGTACTTCGATTCAGCATCAATTATCTGTACATCAAAGGATTCGTATAGGGTATTTACGGTATAGTTTTTAGCGTTTTTGGCTTCCACCAATTCAACATTAAACGAACTATTATCATGAATAATGCTATAAACACCTCTTTCAACTTCAACTATATCAAGCTCATAGAGTTTGTCATCAAGCATTACCTGAATTTGATTCCCATTTCGGCTCAATAATTCTGCCTGTGCAATGCGATCGTTAATCTTAATTTCGTACGACATAATGTAGTGGGATAAATATTTTACAATCTCAAAATCGAACGTTTCCGACCAAAGTCTTTCCAGCTGCTTCCCAGCTCTTTTGTGGGTACTGTGGGTTGCAATTTCTCAAGCTTGGTGAGATAATCAAAAAAGGCAGTGATGGCAGCAACGTCCTCGCATCGTCCGCTACAATGTCTGCGGGGCTGAAGGTATTGCTGATTCTCTTCAATAAAATGCGTGTTGTAACGTCCTTCTACGAAGGCCGGCACTTCCAGAATACGATGCAAATAAGGTATGGAGGTTTTTACTCCAGTGATTTTGTAGTTGTACAAGGCACGTTTAAGGCGGGCTATTGCTTCTTCACGTGTTTCGCCCCAAACGATAAGCTTTGAGATCATAGGGTCGTAATACATCGGTATTTCATAGCCTTCGTAGGCATATCCATCATGTCGCACACCCAATCCCAATGGTTCGGTTATGTGTTTTATTATTCCGGGCGAAGGCATGAAGTTATTATCCGAATCTTCGGCATAGATCCGTACCTCGATGGCATGTCCGCTTTGTTTCAGATCTTCCTGCTTAAACTTGAGTGGCAATCCGTTGGCAATATTTATTTGCTGCTTCACCAGATCCACACCTACCACACGTTCCGTAATCGGATGCTCCACCTGAAGCCTGGTATTCATCTCCAAAAAGTAATAGTTCAGATTGTCATCCATAATAAACTCAATGGTTCCTGCACCATGATAGTTCACAGCTTTGGCGGCAGCCACTGCAGCTTCGCCCATCCGGGCTCTCACTTCGGAGGTCATGATGGGTGATGGCGTTTCTTCAACCACTTTTTGATGCCTTCTCTGAACCGAACATTCCCGTTCAAAAAGGTGAACCACATTCCCATGTTTATCTCCTAATATCTGAAACTCAATGTGGTGCGGCGAAGCGATATATTTTTCAATATAAACAGCATCGTCACCAAAAGCTGCTTTGGCTTCGGAGCGTGCTGCCGAAACAGCTTCGATAATCTTTGATTCTTCCTTTACCAGTCGCATTCCTTTTCCACCTCCACCGGCACTGGCTTTGATCATCACAGGTAAGCCGATTTCCTTAATCACTTCAACTGCCTTTTTAAGATCGGTAATGGGTTCGGTGGTGCCTAGCACAACTGGCACATTGGCTGCAATCATTGTTTTGCGTGCGGTAATTTTATCGCCCATGGTTTCGATTGCATAAGGATCGGGGCCGATAAAAATAATGCCTTCCTTTTGGCATAAAGCCGAAAAAGAAGCATTCTCGGATAAAAAACCATATCCGGGATGTATGGCATCTGCACCGGACTTTTTGGCTACCTCCAGAATTCTGTCCATTCTCAGGTAGCTCTCAGCCGAAGGCGATGGTCCGATAAAGTAAGCCTCATCAGCATAGCGCACATGCATCGAGCTACGATCGGCCTCCGAAAAAACCCCTACCGTTTTGATGCCCATTTCCCTGCACGAACGCATGATGCGTACAGCTATCTCGCCCCTGTTGGCTACTAATACTTTTTTTATCATAGATTAAATGTATGTTGTTTTATTCCAGATTTTTAATGCTTTTTAAATCCGAATTAAAGCCGGTAAAGATACAACTTAATTCAAAAAATGATAATTTAGACCAAATAAGAATAGTGTTATTTATTTCACAATGAGGGTTTTGCCGAAACGAACCAACATTTTTCAGTCTGGATACATAATCGAAATATCTTAGCAATGCGTCTTAAATTTTAGATGATAAAAACTTAAGCAGCGGCTAACTTTCGCTCATTGATTATGAAAGTCTCAATCAAAATTTAGTGTAACTTTGTGTGAGTAAACGCAGGAAAAATGCATTCCCAGCTCTTGAGCAACTTATTTACAATGCAATACAATTTTCAAAAACTAATTCAATATGGATTGATTTTTTTTGTGTGCATTCTGGTTTTGCTGCAATATAGTAATGTGCAAGCACAATCAGCACGCCTGGTATTTAAGATAGACAGCCTCGAAATGAAGCTTTCTGAAGCTGCTACCGATGATCAGAAGGCAATAAAGCTGGAGCTGGCAAAAGCCTACCTCCATATCGACACCAGCACTACCATACGTTATTTAAAAGTCATTACAGCCGATACAAAACACAACTCAACTGATATCCAGTACAATATCGAAGCCTTAAAACTACTGGCCGGGATTCAGGCTGATCAAAACAATTTCGACAGTGCTGCCTATTACCTCAACAAAGCCCTCACGCTTTTGGCTGAATCCAATTATTCTTCGGAAAACCAGGCTTCGAAACCGTTTGCGGAATTAACCAATAAAAAACAAGCTGACTCTATTAGTGCAAACACCATCATTCTTGTTGCGGCCTTGTTGCTCTTAGTTATCTTACTTATTCTGACGATATACAAAAGAATTAAAACTCAAAAAAAACTCAAATCGCTACAACAAGCCGAACAAAAGCTTCTCGGGGAATACAAGCAAAAAGAAGCAGCCATCGAAGCCGAAGTAAAGAGCCGGACTGCCGAACTGGAGTCAAAGCTTCAAGAGCATCGCGAGAAAGACCTCAAACTTAAAATCGCCCTCAAAAAAGCCGAAGATGCCAATTACCTGAAAAACGCCTTTCTTGGTAATATGAGTCACGAAATCCGTACGCCACTTAATGGAATCATTGGATTTTCGAGCTTGCTCGAAACAGAGCTTTCGCTGATGGAGAACAAAACGCTTTACGAGTATGCACAGGGCATACAACAAAGTGGCGACAGGTTACTAAACCTGCTCAACAACATCATTGATATCAGTCGGATCGAAGCCAACGACATAGATATAGAACTTCACGAATGTGCTGTAAATGAAATTCTTCAAAATGTGATTGATCTCACCATTTTTGCTGCAAACGAAAAATCACTGGCATTCAAAGCCAAACTGGAAGAAGTACCGCCAATCATTGCTGATACTGCCAAACTAATGCGTGTTTTTCATATCCTGGTTGATAATGCGATCAAATACACTAACGAAGGATTTGTTACCATCCACAGCCATTACAACCCTCAGAATAACAGGGTTATTATCAAAATAAAAGATACCGGTGTTGGCATGGAAGATTCCTATCAGCACCACCTTTTTGAAGCTTTCAGACAAGAAAGTTCGGGCTATGGCCGCTCCTACCAGGGTGCCGGTTTAGGACTTCCACTGGCCAAAAGATTGCTCGATCTGATGCAGGGCGAAATACAAATTGACAGTAAACGCAATGTGGGTACCACAGTTACTATAGGTTTATCATGCAAACCCAATGCAAACGAAAAACAAACTGTTTTATCAGAACTTCCAATACCCAATGCACCTGAAATTGGCAGACTGGACATTTTTATCGTAGAAGATGACCGGATGAATCGCCTGGTGCTTCAAAAAATACTTCAAAAAGCAGGGCAAATTACTATGGCTGTGGACGGAGAAGAAACACTCAAGATCATCAGCGAGCGACATAAAAAAGCTCATGTCTTTCAGGTGATGCTTTTTGATATCAACCTGCCTTCGCCCTGGGATGGAATTCAATTGATGCACAAGATAAAAGCAGATTATCCCATTTATAAAAATATCCCATTTATTGCCCAAACTGCTTATGCCATGGCCGGCGATCGAGAAAAAATGCTCGAGGCAGGTTTTGATGATTATATTGCCAAACCTATTAATAAAAACGAATTAATGACCATCATTAAAAATCAATTGGATAAACTTAGCAAATTAGAACAACTCATTTAATCATTATCAAACTGATTCAAAAATCCTTGAATAATTAATACCAATAACATAAAATTTTTTAATCATGTCGAACAAATTATCTGATCACGTAAAGCCGGGTGTTGCCAGTGGCGACGACCTGCAAACCATTTTTAAATTTGCCAAAGCCGGTCAATATGCGATGCCAGCCGTCAACGTTATAGGAACCGACTCTGTTAATGCTGTGCTCGAAGCTGCCCGCGAAGTGAACTCACCTGTTATCATTCAGTTTTCGAATGGAGGAGCAGCCTTTTATGCCGGAAAGGGCCTTAGCAACGAAGGTGAAAAAGCAGCCATTGCAGGAGCTATTTCCGGAGCCCACCACATTCATCAATTAGCTGAATACTATGGTGTTCCTGTTATTTTGCATACCGATCATGCTGCCAAAAAATTACTTCCCTGGATTGATGGTCTGCTCGATGCCGGAGAAGCATTTTACAAGCAATATGGAAAGCCGTTGTTCAGTTCTCATATGCTCGATCTTTCGGAAGAGCCTCTGGAGGAAAACCTTGAAATAAGCAAACGCTACCTCGAACGCATGTCGAAAATGGGCATGACGCTTGAAATTGAACTGGGTATCACGGGCGGTGAAGAAGATGGTGTGGATAACAGCGGTGTTGACAGCTCAAAACTTTACACCCAACCCGAAGAGGTAGCCCGTGCTTTTGAAGTGCTTCGGAGTGTGAGTGATCGCTTTACGGTGGCAGCAGCTTTTGGCAATGTGCATGGTGTTTATAAGCCTGGCAATGTAAAATTGCAACCCATCATTTTGCATAATTCCCAAAAATATATTCAGGAAAAATTTAAAACAGACCCCAATCCTGTGAATTTTGTATTCCACGGAGGTTCGGGATCAGAGCCTGCACAAATCAAAGAAGCCCTTGGATATGGCGTGGTAAAAATGAATATTGACACCGATACCCAGTGGGCCTTCTGGGATGGTGTGCGTAAGTTTGAAGCTAAAAACCACGATTATCTGCAAGCTCAGATTGGAAATCCGGATGGCGAAGACAGCCCAAACAAAAAATATTACGACCCGCGCAAATGGCTTCGCGAAGGTGAAAAAGCTATGATCGAACGCCTAAAGATTGCTTTCAGTGATCTGAATTGCATTAACAGGTATTAAGCTTTTCGTGTTAAAAGAAAAAATGCCGGAAAATTAGTTTCCCGGCATTTTTTTGAATCTATTACTTTCTATTTCAACATTTTAAGCATCGATACTTCCTTTTCGGATAAATGACGCCAATGTCCACGCGGGAGATTGATCTTGGTGAGGCTGGCAAAGCGCACCCGATCCAGCTTTTCCACTTTATAGCCAAGGCTTTCAAAAATCCTACGTACAATGCGATTGCGGCCTGAATGCAATTCGATTCCTACTTCCTTTTTCGATTCCACACCAGTGACCCAGGCTATGACATCTACTTTAATGGGACCATCTTCGAGCTCAATTCCATCAGCAATTTTTAGCAAATCGTTTTTTGTAAGCGCTTTGTCGAGTGTGACATGATACAGTTTTTTTACACCATATTTGGGATGGGTGAGCTTTTTGGCCAATTCGCCATCATTAGTCAGCAATAGCAATCCAAGTGTATTTCTATCCAGGCGGCCAACGGGATAAATGCGTTCATCACAGGCCTTGGCCACTAATTCCATCACGGTTTTACGATCCATCGGGTCGTCAGCCGTAGTCAAAAAACCCTTGGGTTTGTTAAGCAGTACATAACGAAGCACCTCCCTTCTGAGGGTTTGCCCGCCATAAGCTACCTTGTCGTCCCTGCTAACTTTGGTTCCCAGTTGTGTCACCACTTTTCCGTTGACAGTAACAGCACCGGCTTCAATCAGTTTGTCGGCTTCGCGGCGTGAGCAAACACCCGAATCGGCCAGGTATTTATTCAATCTGATCAATCCATTATCTTCTCTTTCAAAGCCTTTTGGTGAGGCAGCTTTGCGCGAATAGGATTTGCGTCCGTATTGTTCTTTTCCGCGATGCTCATCGCGTTGGGGGCGATCAAAATCGCGGCGACCTCCTCTGGAAGATCTTTCCTTAAAACTTCCTTTCTCGCTCTCAGAAGATCTTCTTTCCTTAGCAAACTGCGGTCTGGGATAACTTCTGTCGCTACTTGTCCGATCGTCACGTTCGGAATGGTCAAAATTACGACCATCTCTTCCCGAAGGTCTTTCCCTGTATGCGCCCTTTTCGCCGTCAGCCGATCTGCGATCTTTGTTAAATTGTGGTTTAGGATAGCTTCTGTCATTTCCGGAGCGATCCTTGCCAGCACGTCCGTATGTTGGTCTCTGATCCCTGTTTCCGGTGGATTTATAAGGCCTGCGTTCCGGTTTTCTGCTGTCGTCTTCTTCTTTACCGTAAGGCTTCGAAAACCGTGGTTTTTCCTGTCTTTCAATATTTCGATCGTCTGTTTTTCGGATTCTGGGTCTCTTTTCGGATTGATCTTTTGAGTTCATTATCGGATATTTTTGGGGCGGCAAAGATAGTCTGAATTCACGACATAACAAGCCTTTATAGCAACGCCTTTCGGATTAATCAGATGATCCTTGATTTAATGCCTAGTGAAAAATCGTGGATTCAATACCAAAAAAGCTGAAATAATTAAAAAAGATTTTGCATTCAGCCTTAAACTTTTGTATATTAG
>Ga0334884_1001084_pt1 | contig 43237 bp, 17 predicted proteins | sample GraSluR1_MG_7_FD_207215 | JGI IMG/M metagenome (GOLD analysis project Ga0334884, IMG submission 207215) | Sludge microbial communities from methane-producing bioreactor in Wageningen University, Netherlands - Granular Sludge_12_05 R1 | ecosystem: Engineered > Bioreactor > Anaerobic >... | reverse complement strand
TCATTTTTATTGCTTCATTCAAATTATTGAAATATGCTACTTGAAATTGCTTTACTGTCAATAGGCTTGATAATTCTTATTGCAGGAGCCAACGGGCTTGTTGAAGGAGCTTCATCAATAGCATCTCGGTTGGGGGTTTCTGCACTAACGGTTGGACTAACGGTTGTGGCATTTGGCACTTCAATGCCTGAGTTGGTGGTCAACATTGTAGCATCAATCAATGGAACCAGCGGTTTGGCCATAGGAAATGTTTTGGGGAGCAATATCATGAATATCCTTTTGATAATAGGCATAGCTGCGTTAATTAAACCCATTTATGTTCAAAGTAAAACGGTTAAGGTAGAAATACCTTACACTTTACTCGCAGCAATACTCATTCTAATCCTTGGAAGCGATAGCCTGATTGATAGTGCCAATGAATCAATCTTATCAAGAATAGATGGAATTATTCTCTTAACCTTTCTCGGGATATTTTTTTTCTATACATACAAATCGGCGCAGGCCGATAAAAATCCGCCATCGTCCGAGGTTAAGGTTCGAAAAACATACATTTCTGTAATGTTTGTAATTCTTGGAATTGCAGGGCTTTATGGTGGAGGAGTTCTTATAGTCGATTCGGCAACAACTATTGCCCGCTCCTTGGGTGTGTCCGATGCGCTAATTGGCCTTACTGTTGTTGCCATTGGCACATCTCTTCCCGAATTGGTAACTTCTGCCGTTGCAGCATTTAAAGGAAATTCGGACATTGCCATCGGCAATGTGGTTGGATCAAATATATTCAATATTTTCATGGTTTTAGGCCTTTCCAGCGTTATTCGTCCCTTGCCCTTTTACCCAGGTTCAACCATTGATATTTTGGTTACCTGCCTTGCCAGCATTCTGCTTTTGGTATTTGTAATTGTGGGACCAGGACAAAAGATCGATCGAAAGGAAGGCGCATTTTTCGTAGTAATATATTTTACTTACCTATCATACCTTATTATTCAAGCATAGTGTTTTTCTTTTGATTTATTACTTTTGCTTTTATAATTGCATAATAGTATTGTATTTTGGACGAAATCGGAAAAAATAAGGACAGTATTATCCTGTATTGGATCGAAAACCTTGTGGGGACAGGTCCTCGTTTCTCGTTCAATTTGCTGTTATCTTTTTTTGGAGGGATCCTGTACAGTTTCAATGTATGGTCATCTGTTTATGTACTTGTATTATTCGGTGTGATCTCACCTCTGCTCTTTACGTTATGCCTTTACTTTATTATTAGAAATTTTAATGAGGAAAATCTACAAGAGTATGTTCCCAGATTCTTCAAATCGCCTAATAGTAACATGCTATTGATGCTTTTCGATATGACCATTATCATTGGTTTGGCTACGCTAATTCACATAGGATTCCTTAACTACTTTTTCTTCAGACTTCTTCAAACGGTATTGTTCCCCATTCTTATGTTGTTTATTCTCCGAATTCTTTTTGTAAGCCTTACATCGGAGGGGGATGATAATCAGCAATAAATAATTGATTTTCCAAAAAATCAATTATTGTCCAGCTTCTTTTGAAGCAAAAGATTTAACTTTGGTAATCTGAATCTAATTCCTCGTCGTCATGAAAAAAGTATTGAAGATTTTCTTTATATCCATTCTGATCATTATCATTCTGATCATTGGAGCAGCCATTGTAATTCCCATTGTTTTCAAGCCCCAACTGCTTGAATTGGCTAAAACGGAGATCAACAAAAATGTCAATGCTAAGGTAGAGTTTAGCGATTTTAAGGTTTCCATTTTTAAGGGATTCCCCGATGTTTATATCGGATTGATGGATTTAAGCATAGTGGGAATTGATGAGTTTGAAGGACAAACCCTGGTGGCTTTTGATGAGTTTAGCGTGAAGGTTGATATCAAGAGCGTGATAAAGATGGAGAATATTCAGGTTAAATCCATCTTGCTGATCAATCCGATAATGACTGCAATGATTACCCCTGAAGGAAAGGCTAATTGGGATATTTTTGTTTTTCCCGACCAGGAGGAGGAAGAAACAATCGAGGAGGTTGAAGGCGAACCCATGACCATGAGGGTTGCCCTGGAGAAGTTTGAGATACGAAACGCCACAATTAGCTATATTGACGGGGAGGCAGACATGAAGGCAACCATTGAAAACCTCAACTTCACACTTTCGGGCGACATGGGGCTGGACCAAACCGACTTGCAGATAAATACCACAATTGCCAACTTCAATTTCTTTATGGATGGTTTGCGTTATGTTCGTAATGCAACCGTGGGTTTTAATGCCGAAATTGGAGCAGATCTTAATAACAGCATTTATACCTTTAAGGACAACCTTTTCTCAATAAATGAAATTGCCCTAAAATTCGATGGTGATGTAAAAATGCCCACTGACGATATTGATGTTGACATTTCCTTTTCCACCTCGAAAACGGAGTTTAAATCCTTGCTTTCAATGGTGCCCGCAATCTACATGTCAGATTTTGATGGGCTTGAAACCTCGGGAAATTTAAGCTTAAATGGCTGGGTAAAGGGTTCGGTTACCGAAACAACGCTTCCAAGCGTTGGTATCGATCTTGCGGTTAACAATGCCAGATTTCAATACCCCGATTTACCCAAATCGGTTGAAAACGTAAGTATCAAGACCAAGATTTTATACGATGGGGTGAATGAGGACAAGACCACTGTTGATGTATCGAAATTTCATCTTGAGATGGCAGGAAACCCATTCGATGTTACTCTTAGTGTTCGCACTCCCATGAGCGATATGTACGTTGCCGGTTCAATGGTGGGCGTGATCGATTTTAATAGTCTCACCGATGTTATTCCCCTCGATGACATGTCCATTGCCGGAATACTAGAGAGCAATCTGGAGTTTGGTGGACTTATGTCGTACATAGAGAATGAGCAATACGAAAAATTTAAGGCAGATGGATCGTTAAAACTTGTAAACTTTGAATTTGAGAGCCCTGACCTTCCAAAGACAATGAGGATTGTTGAAACAACATTGAATTTCAGCCCAAAGTATGTTCAGCTGGCATCATTCGATGCCCGTATCGGTTCCAGTGATCTTCAACTCGACGGGCGTTTAGAGAACTTTATTCCCTTCGTCTTCAACGATGAAACCATTAAGGGCACTCTCAACCTGCGTTCTTCGCTTATCGATTTGAACGAGTTGATGGGTGAAGAGGTGGAAGAAACAACTGAAGAAGTTCAGGATACCATACCAATGTCGGTTATTGAGGTGCCAAAAAATATCGATTTCGTGCTAACATCCAACATTAAGAGGGTTAAATTCGATAAGCTTGATATTGATGATATCAAGGGAAAGATCATTATTCGCAACGGAAAGGTGCAAATGGATAATGTAGGTATGAACATGCTAAAGGGAAGCATGAATCTATCTGGGGAGTATAATACTCAGAATATGGAAGAACCAAAAATTGACTTTGCCATGGATATCAAGAATTTTGATATTCCTTCGGCTTTCAAATCATTCAGCATGATCGAGAGCATGGCACCACAGGTAAAGAATATTACAGGAAATGTGTCAACCAAACTATCACTCAATGCCATTCTTGATACTTTAATGACTCCTGACCTCAATTCTATAAATGCAATGGGAATGCTGGGTTGCAAAAGCATTGCCATTGTGAATGCCCCAACATTCACCAAAATTGGCGATTTGTTGAAAAACGATGATATAAGCAATCCTCGTCTAAAGGATTTTATGGCCAATCTGGAGGTAAAACAGGGTAGGATTTATATCAAACCATTCGATACCGAGGTTTCGGGAATAAAGATGAATTTTGGTGGCGACATGGGCATTGATCAAACCATTGACTATAAGATAAAGCTGGAGATGCCCCGTTCGAAGCTTGGACCTGCATCGCAGGCTTTGGAAAACGTTACTGCCTTTGCAGCAGCAAAGGGTTTATCCATTGGGCAAAGCGATGTTGTAAAGCTAAACCTATTTGTAACCGGAACGGCAACCAATCCTAATATTAAACTTGATATGGGCGAAGCTGCCCAGAGTTTAAAGGATCAGGTGAAAGATCAGGTCAAGGAAAAGATTGACGAAAAAGTTGACCAAGCCAAAGAGGAGGCCCGTCGTAAGGCCAAAGAGCAGGCAGATAAGTTGATCAGTGATGCAGAAAAACAAGCTGAAAACATCCGTGCAGAAGCTCGTAAAGCCGCTGAAGTTGTCAGGAATGAGGCAAATGCCAATGCCAAAAAGGTGGAAGATGAGGCAAAGGGCAAGGGTGTTATTGCCGAAAGGGCAGCAAAAGTTTCAGCTGATAAGATAAGAAGTGAAGGAGAAAAGGCAGCAAAGAAGATAATCGATGAAGCTGATGCTAAGGCAAAAGGAGTAATTGATAAGGCAAAGGTTGAGGCGGCAAGAATAGAAGGGGCAGCCAGTTAGTAAGGTTTAACCCATGATAATAATGGAAAGCCCCCTGCAAATTTTTTGCGGGGGGCTTGAGTTTATTGAGGGTTACGAAAAAAATCTAGCCACACTTCGAGTTTCCGCAATTGGTGCAAATCAGACACCCTTCCTGGTAAACCAATGAGTCGGAACCACACTCGCAGCGTTGACCTTTCTTTGCCTTAGTACCATTTGGAATGTACTGGCGTAAAGCTCTTTCAACACCGGCATTCCATGTGTTGATGGTTTCATTATCGAGCCTGAGAGAGCTAACCAGGTTGACAACATCGGGGATTGGCATGCCATTGCGAAGCACTCCCGAAATAAGTTTGGCGTAGTTCCAGAACTCTTTGTTAAACATGTGCGATAGACCACCAACAGTATTGGTATAGCCAAACTTATCCACGTACTGGAAATCGTAGCGGCTGCCGTTCTCATCTTTTATTTTTATTATTCTACCTTTCTTTACCGCTTTTGGTATAGGCAAGACATCATCCTCTGAAATACCGGTGAATATTTCGTAGGGTTTACCACTATATAAACCCACAAAGGCGATCCAGTTCTCAGAGTTATTTTTGAATCTAATGACATCGCATTCTAGTACCTGTGGGCGTTTTGAGGGATGTGTGTTTTCGCTTTGTTCTTCATTCTTCGAAGCTGATATCAGAACGCCATCACGAGAGCCATCGCGATATACAGTACAGCCTTTGCAGCCACTTTCCCAAGCGGTTTGGTAAACCTTGGCAACCATCTCCTCGGTGATGTCTGAGGGAAGATTTACTGTTACGCTGATGGAATGATCCACCCATTTCTGAATCATCCCCTGCATTTTTACCTTACTTACCCAGTCAACATCGTTGGATGTAGCTTTATGGTAGGGTGATTTCTCAACAAGTTTTGTTACTTCTTCCTCGCTAAAGTTTTTCACATCTTCTGCGTTGTAGCCATTCACATCGAGCCATGTAAGAAACTTATGGTGGAACACATTAAACTCTTCCCACGAGTCGCCAACTTCATCGGTAAAGGATATCTTTACATTCTTATCGTTTGGATTAACCTTGCGCCTGCGTTTATAAAAAGGCATAAAAACAGGCTCAATACCCGAAGTGGTCTGGGTCATTAAGCTGGTTGTTCCTGTTGGGGCAATGGTAAGCAGGGCAATGTTTCTACGACCATACTTTACCATATCGTTGTAAAGATCTAAATCTTCATCCTTAATGCGGTTTATGAAGGGATTATTCTTCTCGAGTTGTGCATCGAAGATGGGAAAGGGTCCCCTTTCCTTAGCAAGGAAAACAGACGACCTGTACGCCTCAATGGCCAAGGTTTTCTGAACTTCTACAGCAAAGTCGATGCCTATATCGGAACCGTATTGAAGCCCTAAAGCGGCAAGCATATCGCCTTCGGCGGTAATACCTATTCCCGTACGGCGACCCTGTATGGCTTTTTGGCGAATTTTACTCCAGAGGTTTCTTTCAACATTTTTTGTCTCTTCATCCTCCGGATCGTTGTCGATTTTTGACTGAATGGCATCGATCTTTTCCAGTTCCAGATCAATTATGTTGTCCATTATGCGTTGTGCAGCATGGACATGCTCTTTAAAAAGATCGAAGTTAAACTTGGCTTTAGCCGTGAAAGGGTTCTCGACATAGCTGTATAAGTTGAGAGCTATTAACCGACAGCTATCGTAGGGGCACAAAGGGATTTCGCCACAAGGATTGGTTGATACGGTTTTGAATCCATGATCAGCGTAATTATCGGGTACTGATTCACGGATTACCGTATCCCAAAAAAGCATTCCAGGTTCGGCTGACTTCCATGCGTTGTGAATTATTTTCTTCCATAGAGCTTGAGCATCAACTTCCTGCTTGTATTTTGGATTTGATGAGTTAACCGGGTACTGCTGTATATACGATTTTCCCTCGACAACAGCATTCATAAATTCATCATCAATTTTTACCGATACGTTAGCTCCAGTAATCTTACCTGGCTCCATTTTAGCATCGATAAATTTTTCGGCATCAGGATGTTTAATGGAAATTGATAGCATGAGTGCTCCACGCCTTCCATCCTGTGCTACCTCGCGGGTTGAGTTGGAGTAACGTTCCATGAAGGGAACAACACCTGTAGACGTGAGTGCGCTGTTCAGCACTGGGCTTCCTTTAGGACGTATATGAGAAAGGTCGTGCCCAACACCACCACGGCGTTTCATCAGTTGTACCTGTTCCTCATCAACCTTCATGATTCCCCCATAGGAATCAGCATCACCCTTGGAACCGATGACAAAGCAATTAGAAAGACTGGCAATCTGGTAGGGGTTTCCTATTCCGGTCATGGGGCCTCCCTGGGGTACGATATACTTGAATTCCTTGAGAAGGTTGAAAATATCCTGAGCGCTCATTGGGTTTGAGTATTTTTTCTCAATCCTGGCAATCTCATGGGACAAACGCCAATGCATGTCTTCTGGTGTGCGTTCGTAGATATTTCCAAAGGAATCCTTAATTGCGTATTTGCTTACCCAAACCTTTGCGGCCATTTCGTCACCTTTGAAATACTGAACGGTTGCTGCCATGGCTTCATCAAAGGAATAGATTGCTTCCTTTACCCTTACATCTTTCGTTGTGGCTACATTTTCCTCCTTACTCATTTGTTGCATACTGATTGTTATGTTTTGAAAAATTCAATAAAATTTAACTTGCTGAACAAAAGTCGTGTAGAATTTTTTTCAGCAAAAAGCAAAGTGCTTGCAAGGTAGGAAACCGAAACAAAAAATTCCAAGCTTTAGGAGTTGAAGAAATAAACAATTAATTAAAGTTATTAACACTGTAACGATCACTAAATCTGTTTGTTACAAAACCATCCTGTGTATCAAAGTGTAAGTATTAAGTGCTTTGATAATAGAAGGATAACCTTTTTTAAATGAAAATTTAATATAAAAATAACCCTATTTTATTGTTGCCAAAAAGTAACTTGAAGGGAAAAAAACAGAAAAAAATTAAAGGCAAGCGTTAGTTTATTTTATAACTTTTATTGATAGATCTTTTATTTGGAGACAAACTAAAATAAATGTAGATTTGAACAGTGGTTAACCTTATGCAATATGCTTGATTTGTTTTAAAAAACATCAGAGAAGACTAAAAAACTATTGTACAACTTAAAAATTAGTTCTATGAAAAAATTTACACTTATAATGCTAGTGTTGTTTTTTTCTTTACACCAATACTCCTATTCACAGGGAGGTAAAGATGTAGTAGAAGTGGCAAATATTGAAGAGTTATATGAACAGGAAGCAGACAATAGCACCGTTTACCTGATTATGGGCGAAGTAATTATAACTCACCAGCACGGTCAACGCAACCAAAAATTTGTTCAGGATAATACAGCAGCTATCATTATTGACGATTCTCAAGGAATAATTACTACTCAGTATAATCTTTATGATGGTATAACAGAGCTGAAGGGAAAGTTAAGCCTATACAATAGTTTATTGCAATTAATTCCTACCGAAGACCCGGGTGAAGCTACATCGACAGGAAATTTGGTTGAACCGCTAGTAATTACCTTTAACGATCTGGACACAACTTATCAATCCATGTTGGTGAGAATCAATGAGGTTGATTTTGACACAGAGTTGGAAACGCTGAACCCAAGTACTAACTATGATGTTTTTGATCCAACCGGAACGTGTGTAATCCGTACTCCAAGCCAAAGCGCACAGCTTGATTACTTTGGAACCGAAGTACCCAATGGAACGCGAGACATGATAGCAATTGTTTCACAGTTCAACGATGTAGTGCAGATATTTCCAAGATCGTTGGAAGATATTTATTTAAATGGGGTTCCAACATTTGTTTTAAGTTTCAGCATTATCAACGAAGCAGGGGATGATATTAGTGATGCTATTATCACCTTTGATGATATTACATATGGTGAAGGAGAATACATGTTTGATGATGTAATAATGGGTTCGCATAGTTATTCCGTAGAAAGGGTAGGGTTTTATACTCGTTCGGGGACAATAATCATTTCCGATGACATGGAAAAAGAAGTTATTCTTGTAGAAATTAGCGATAATGTGGTTGAAGATTTTCCATGGTCTGAGGGTTTTGAAGAATCTGTACCTCCATCAACTTGGAACCACTATGCATTTGAGGGAGGGGGTTGGCAATCGACATCAATTGCAAATAGCGGGAGTTCCGCGGCATTCCATAATTTCATTACAAACGAAGCTTGTGATTCTTGGCTAGTTACACCTCAGATAAGCATTCCTGAAGAAGGTAAGATGTTGCTTAAATTTTTCGAACGAAATGGGTTGATGGGAGACTATGAGTATAGTGGAGTTAAAATATCAAGGGGAAGTGGTAATCCATTACAACAAGAGTTTGTCGAGGTATACGAATCAGCCAGCAGTATCAACACCTACACACAAAAAATTGTTGATCTTTCGAGTTACGCCGGATCAGTTATTTATATTGCATTTGTTTACCAGGGCGAAAATGCTCATCAATGGTACATTGATGATGTATACGTTGAGGAGGCACCACAGGCAATTGAAGTTGAGAATATCGCAGCGCTTCGTCAGCAAGATCAGGGTACATTGGTGTATCATCTCACAGGCGAGGTTATCCTCACTCATCAACATGGTCAGCGAAACCAGAAGTACATTCAGGATAGCAGTGGAGCCATAGTGATAGATGATTACGAGGGAATAATCACTACAGAGTATAATCTGTACGATGCTATTGCTGGTATAAAGGGTACGTTAAATTCTTACAACCAGCTTTTGCAGTTTATACCCGTGGAGGACCCGGGGAATGCAACCTCTTCGGGCAATTTAATTGAACCCGTTCAGCTAACCTTAATTGAGTTGGCTACAGAGCATCAATCGATGCTTGTATATATAGAAAATGTAGAGTTCGATACAGACGATTTTAACTTTGCCACCAGCAAGTCGTACAACATTTTCGACCCCAGCGGAACAGGAATTTTAAGAACACCAAATGCGAGTGCTGGGTTGGACTATTTTGGTACACCTATCCCAACAAAACCTGTTCATATGGTAGCCCTTGTTACACAGTTCAATGCCGATATGCAAATATTTCCACGGTCTCTTGCCGATATTATTGCAACGGGTAATTCTGTTGAGGTAAACAACCAAGAACTTATTTCGATGTATCCCAACCCTTTTAATGACTACATCCGCATTGATAGCTATACTGTTATTAGGCAAATAGTTATTTATAATGTACTGGGGCAGGTAGTGAAAAACATTGAAAATCCTTTGAATTCAATGCAAATAAGTACCGGCGATTTGAATCAGGGTCTTTATATTGTTTGTTTAATAAGCAATGATGGCGTTAAACATGCTATTAAAATGGTAAAAAGATAATTCATAATAGCTTAAACACTTGGTTTTAAAAAGCGAGGCTATCACAAAAATGGATAGCCTCGCTTTTTATCTTCAATTTTTTTTTATTGCCTGTCTCTTGGACCTTCAATAAGGATGAATTGAGGAGGACTACCAGCTTCAACGCATTGATATTCTGCTTCGGGGTAGGAACGGATAAAGTTATCGGCAAAGGTTTCGAACTGAAGGATATAGTGTACATCAACACCCCCTACCTGAGGTACTGCATTAGGATATTTGTATTGCAGAAGAAGTATAAAAGCTTCCTCAACAATACGCCTTAACATTTCATTCATGGCAGCTTCAGCACCCTCGGTGTCATATATCTCACCTAATTCCGGATCAACATAGCTACCATCATCATTTTTATTAAGCCTTCTGCCCAGCAATCGGATATCGAAGTTGCTGTAATAGGCACTTGCTCCATAGTAATAGCCAAAATCATTGTAATAGGGATGAGGAATAGGATCAATAATTGCCATATACATATAGTCATCTTTGACTAACTCAATAGTAACTGTAGGATCGAAAGCCCAGCCATTTTCTCCAAAAACGTATTGCTCAGTTCTCTGCTCGATGGATGAGGTCTTTTTCCATATCACACCATCGAAAGAGTATAGATCAATTACATCTTTGTTCTGACCACCTTGGAAATACTTATATTTAATAACCCTTTCGGAATAGATAGGGTCCAATGGAAACTTATACTTGAGAAATGCAGGAAGGTAAAGATCTGGATCGTTATCGCTGCTAAAGTTATGGTATAGAGCGATACTCCCACCAAAATTTTCATAATCTTCAAGAGTCATTTCATACCCGACATAGGGTATGTTTTCAATAGTTTCCATAAGTTCCCATAAAGCGCCCGAAAATTGATAAACCTCAAGGTTTAGGATAATGCCATCATCGGTTGAAAAATTGTAAATAATTGAAACACTTTTACCTTCTTGAGCATCAGGGTATTGTTTAAGTAAAAAATTTGGTAAATATAACGATGCAGGGTTAGTCTGACTAAAGGCATTATCAACACCAATATATGCATAGTCAGCAAAAGTGAGTTCGTAGCCAAATCCAGCGTCCCACCAAATGGGGTGAAGCATTAAGTGGTTAAAGGTAACAAGTGCACTACTGCCTAGGTTTAAGGCGCGAAATTTTTTGGATAACAATCCTGGAATATAACCCTTAGCCTCAATGGTATCATTGAACGCTTTGTATGTGTTAATAACTCCCCCAAACGATATATAGTCGGCTTCGGTTAAGGTGTATTCAACCGACCTTTTAAAGGGCCCCTTCATTGCATCGAGTGCATCGTAAATTTCTTTGTTTGGATCACACGAGATAACCAGCACTAAAAACAAAACAGCTGGGAGTATTTGTAAGATTTTTAATTTTTTCATATCTGTAATATTTAATTATATCGGTAAGAGTTCTACTAAAAACGAATCCTTAGAGATAAACTCCAGGTGCGCCCAAATCCATAGTAAACAAGAGCTGTGTCAAAGTCATGAGACGTACCATCATTAGCATCCCTAATCACTTCTGTGTCGAGAAGATTATTAACCTTTCCAAACACTGAAGCATTTTGGTTGCCCATTTTAAAATCGTATCGAAGGCTTGCATCTAGGAGTTGGTACGATGGCATCAGCCAGGCATCAATACCTTTTTCGGAAAGAGTAGTGCGGTTTTCGATATTGAAAAATGCGTATAACCTGTCGTAGTGATTAAAATCCATACCAACCTTAAAGCGAGGAAGAACTTCATAATCAAAACCAATGGCAGCCGTTGTTTGAGCTGCATCACCCACATGAAGCCCTCCTGCATAAACGGAAGCAGTTCCAATCAACTCCTGATTCTCGTTGTAAATATCAGCAATCACATCGTCAGTCCACACCCAATCGCCTAAGGAAAGCATTCCCTTTATTTCTAACTCTTTGATGGGCTTAAAGATAAAATCAAGTTCAACTCCTTGATGTAGGGCGTTAAGACCTGAAATATTGGCTGTAACATCACCTATACGCCTTGTAAGAGCTTTGTCAATCCAATTTGTACGATATAAACTAAGATTTCCACTTAGAATATGGCTCCGATAACCATAGCCAACTTCAAAAGAAAGAACCCGTTCATGCTTTACTCCCTCATTAAAATCGTTTAAGTAATTCAAGAAAACGTAACTCATGAAGGGCGCGCGTGTAAAATATCCTCCATTAACAAATACATTATGGTTTTGGGAGATGTTATAGTTGGCTCCCCCTTTAATGCTGTAGGCTAAAAAGTTATGCCAGGGCGACTGTTGCATAGGATCGTCATCCAAATAGCTGAAGAAATCGGTTCTACGGTAACCGGTTTGCGAAATGGAACTTGAAATGAATGCTGAGTATTCTGGGGTTACATATTCAGCTTGGCCAAAAACTCCAATCCAGGATACTTCACCCATATCGTGATAGTTTACCAAATCGCCTTCGTAAAGCGGAGTACCAGCATCCCTGTTTTTGTTTCCGCTGTTTAGGAAGTACTCTCCGCCAAGCAAATCCTCAATTTGGTATCCGTGGTATCCCTTGTAATACCTAAGATCGAGCCCCCCTGTAAGTTTTAGGTTGTCAATATCATGAATCAGGGTGGATAGCATTCCATACCAATCGTGCGAGTTAATAGCATTTGCTATGATGGCTTGCGATCCAGAAATGGACTCACGATTTGCTGCCATCACAGCATTAAAGTCGAGGTAACCATCCGGTGTGAGTTTAGTATCGCTGTATGGAAGACCATTGGAAGAGTTAAATCTCAGCCAGTTGGCATTGTCACCATAAATTCTTCTTCCACCACCGCTCGAAAGAGAAACGTAGGCAGATGTTGAAAGCATGGTACTTGGTTGGATGTTCCAGTAATGACTAAGTGAAATTTGGGGCTTATGGTAAAAGTTGTAGGAACTAGTGTAGATTTGACCGTTCATATAACCCATATCTGGGTTGTACCTGATACCATGCTTATGATCGCGATAGGTTTGGATAAGTTGCCGGGTATACCTTTGGTTATGCCACTGAGGTGCACCAAAAGCGTTGAGAGCAAGAGTATGGTTATCATTGATCTTTTTGCTGACATTGAAAAAGTATGACCAGCCTTGAAACCTAGCTCCCATAACAAAACCTTCACCTATTGTTCTACTTCCCGAAGCAGTAATTGCCCAGCCATTATCATAAAGCCCGGTTGAAAGGGTAAAGGATTGTTTTTGGTAACCATCGTTACCCATGCTGTAGAATACAGATCCTCCCTTTCGTGCATCAGTGCTGCGCGTTACAATGTTAATGGTACCTCCAACAGAGCTAATGGCTAATCGTGAAGCACCTAACCCTCTTTGTACCTGCATGGTTTGAGTAACATCTGCCAAACCTGCCCAATTGCTCCAGTAAACCCTGCCATTCTCCATATCATTTACAGGAACTCCGTTTATAAGTACACCAATGTTGTTTGAATCAAAACCTCTAAGGTTGATTCGTCCATCCCCATAACCACCACCAGCCGCAGTTGAGTATACGCTTGGGGTTGATTTGAGAACTTCAGGAAACTCTTGTGTCCCCAATTTTTCAATGATAGTCTCGGCTTTTATGGTTGAGACAGCAACAGGTGTTTGGCGGTCGCGTACAATTGACGAAACAATCATGATCTCCTCAATGCCAACTGATTCACTGGTTAGCATAATTTTTCCCAGATCAACGATATCCTTAATTGTTATTTCCAACTTCTTTTCGGAGTAACCAATAAAGGTTATTACAATAATCTGGTTCCCTTCGGGTACCTTTAGGGAGAATGTTCCATCAAGCTTTGAATTCGTGCCAATTGAAGTCCCTTCAATAATTACTGTTGCACCAATCAATGGCTCATCATTGCTGGCATCCACCACAATTCCCCTTATCTCCCCCTGTGCCATGGTAAAATTTATAAAACATACCATAAAGACCATAAGGAGAATAATGTGTTTTAGTTTTTTATTCATGATAAAATGGTTAGATGTATTTAACTGCTTGAATGTTATGAATATACTTAATGTTTAATTAATTTATTTAGTTAATCAATTCAGTATAAAAAGGGGATACAATTTAGTTAGCCATTTTATTATTACCAAATAATTTTTTGCACAAACGAGAATAAAAAAGGAGCCCAAGAGCTCCTTAAAAAAGAAATAATATTTTTGGTTTAAAAGGTAATCATCATTCCAACATTAACCATTCTGGGCATACCCAGAAAAACCTCAGCCGACATGGCTGTATGTGAATACTCATTGAACTGACCATAGTACCCATTATAGCTGCTATTATCAACAGCGTCCTGAACGTATATCTTATCAAGGATATTGAATACATGGGCAAAAATTTGAAATTTAACTTTTGTTTCGAAGGGGATGTCGAATGAGCCATGAAAATCGAAAACGGAGTAATTGGGTATCATCCAAACCTGACGTCGATCGTTGGGATCGATTCGGGTAAAAGGATCCCAGTTGGCATAATGATTGGCATAGTGTCGGGAAAGCAATTGGCAGCGAAGCCCTTTGTACAGAAAAGTTAATCCAAGTATGCCCTGAGTTTGGGGAGCATCACCTATTTTAAGGTCCTTCACGTAATAGCTAAAGGTAGAGTCAACAGAGTTGGGATTAGTCCAGTCTTTGTATTTGCCTGAAGCATCGCTTGTATGAGTCCAATTATTTATTGCACCTGCAAAATTTATGGCCAACCAATTGAAAAGTTGATAAGTTCCTTCAATTTCGAAGCCATAATGCAGTTGATCCATACCAGTGAGCGATATCAATCCTTCGTCGCCATTTTGGAGCAAAACGGAAATGGTTCTTGCACGGTTGTTCCACTTGGTGTAGTAACCGTTTCCATTTACGTTAAACTTACCATTCAGCGACTTAAATGATGAACCCAACTCAAAGGAGTTGAAGGTTTCATTCACGGGATTTTCATTCAGCGATCCGCTTCTGTCGTCAATAACAGCATCGAAAATGGGAACTTTCGAAACGTATCCAAGATTGATGTACGCGTTAACGGTTTGTGAAATGTTGTAGTTTCCACCTCCCTTTACCTGGTAACCGCCAATAATACCAGATTCTCGAACCAGTTCTTTATCATCGTTACCCTTAACGAAGTAGTTGATGTAGCTGTAGTTTATAACAGAGTAACCTGCCATGGCAAAACCTGTAAAATCGCCGGTTCTATATTCGCCCTGGGCGTACCCCCCAGCCCAATTAACGGTGTTGGTAAAATCATAATCGATCTTATCACCTAGTCCTTTGAGATGGTTCGTAGGGTTTGGATCGAATTGATTTCCTGTAAAATAATAGTAGTTTCCTCCCAGTAAATCGCGAACCTCCCTGTAGTGCTGGATCTCTGCAGTGCGAACATCAACACCAAATGATGTAGTTAGGTTATTGTTAACTTTCCACTTAAACTTTGAAATGGCTCCAAGGGTCCATTGGTTATTCACAGAGTTACGCAGGATTCCAAGAGATGTATCCGCATTTATATTTCTGGCAATGGTGGCATCCCAGTCAACAATTCTAGAGGGGCCCGAAAAATCCCATCTCATGCTTCCAAATGTTCCTGATCCACCTCCTTTGCCTCCCGAATAATAGGCGGTTGTGAAAAGAGAAGTGTTTTCGCTAAGTTTGGAGTACCAGTTTAAATTTACCAGGGGTTTATGGTAATAATTTTCCCTTTCGTTCATGAGATATGGTGAATTTCGTTGGTGTTTTGCACCATTCCACCACTGACGGGAGATATATGTTGGAGAAATGCCATTCCAGTTCTGGTTGTAGAATCTTCCTGCGTTGGCCTCGGGGAAAGCATCAAGTGCTTCCTGCTTATAACCTAAACTTTTGGCATACTCGTGGCTGTAAGCTGCGATATTCTGCATGTATGAGTTCTGACCATGATACTGAGGAGCACCCATGGCAAAAAGTTCAAAACGATTATTCTTATTCAGGATAAAGGTTGCTCCAACGTAGTAGGCCCATGCATCGGTCCAGGTGGCATCGATAATACCGTTGCCCACTTTGCGGACTGCACCAGCACTTAGTGCCCATCTTTCGTTTATTAATCCTGTATGACCAAAGAGTGTACTTTTGATAAGGTTCCCAGAACCTGCCTCCTGGCGGTAAACAAATCCGGCTTTTCTCCTTGAAGGATCAGTTATTACGTTCATTGTACCCCCAATTGAAGGGGTGGCCAGGTTAATGGCGCTAAGACCTCTTTGGAGCTGAATGGATGATGCGGCATCGCCAATTCCATCCCAGTTACTCCAGTAAACCCAGCCATTCTCCATGTCATTAACTGGAACTCCATTTATCATAATGGCAATATTGCCTTGATTAAACCCTCTAACGTTGATGCGGGCATCGCCGGCACCACCTCCCTGAGCTGTTGAGTAAACGTTGGGGGTGATGTTCATGGCTATGGGTAAATCGCGGGAGCCCAAAACCTGCTGTAGTTCAGCCTTTGACAGGCTTGAGAAGGCAACCGGAGTTTCTCTCTCCCTGGCTCTATCGGCAACCACCTGAATGCCGGTAATGCCAAACGACATGGGTTTTAGCATTACATGGCCAAGGTTGAGGGTTTTGCCCTTTTCAACATTAATGGTTTGTTCATGGGGTTCAAAACCCAAAAAAACAAAAACAATGGTTTGGCTACCTTCGGGAACTCTAAGCTTAAAATTACCGTTAATATCGGTAATAACGCCTGTTGTAGTTTCTTTAACGGCGACTAAAGCACCCGAAAGAACCTCATTGGTTTCACCATCCTTTACAACACCTCTAATTGTTGCCTGTGAGTAAAGTTGACCTGAAAAGAGGGTCATCAAGATAATGGTAACAAGAAAATTTGCTTGTTTCATAGGTTTAAGGTTTAAATTCAGCAGTGGGTTTATAAGCATTAAAAATAAAGAATTTTAATATTAAAACCACCTTTAACATTTAAAAATAATATGGAATGTTATTCCTGATATTCAAAAACAACAGATGTACAAATAAAAAATCTGTCGAAATGAATAAAAAAAAAATCGCCCCAACTAAAATTGGGGCGATTAGGTAATGTAAAAAATATCAGATACTAGAAAATTAATCTAAACCCAAGTAACATACCCCATGTGCTATTGGTATGTACATACTTACTAAGCTGCGTTTTTTCTTTAAAATCGTCAATTGAATTGGCGTTCAGTCTGAAAGTTGGCGCGCTTGAGATTGTTGGCAAATCTACTCTTGTAAGTGGTCGAACATTGTCGTAACTTGCTAACGGATTGTATACATATGTTCCCCAGCTATCGTTAATCATATTTCCAATATTTAGTATATCAAGGCTAAATTGGAGGGTGTATTTACGAGCTGATCCAAAATTTGAAAAAACATCCTGTAATATCTTTGCATCGAAACGATGTATCCATGGACGAATATGACCGAAGCGTTCAGCATAATCTCCTTTTCGACTACTAAGGTATTCATTATCATTAACGTATTGCCAAAAAGCAGCTGCTTGTTGAGCGGCAGTCATATCATTGTGATCAACAAAAGCAATCTCGTTTTCAGATGCTGGGATATACATAAGGTCTGATGAAATGCCATCATTATTAAGGTCGTTTGAGTAAGTGTATGACCAACGTCCTTGCTGGAAGCCTCTATAGGAAATGGTAAAAGTTGTTGCCAGCATTCCACCATATTCAATTCTGTACGAACCATAACCAGTAAGTTGGTGTGGTGTTGCGAAATTAGAGTAACTTAACCCTGGGTTATTTAGGCTTCCAACAGCAACGTTTGACGAATATGCAGAGTAAGCTGCAGAACCTGGGTTTGCTGAAATATCCCTTGCATCAGTGTAGGTATAGGCAAACATACCCGATAAACCATCGCTGAAATTCTTTGTTAGTTGTGCTGTAAAGGAGTATTGGTAACCTTCATTAGTGTTTGAAAGCACAGTTGCATTTCCTATTGCACTTTCGTAGCGTCTATCGGCTGAAGCTATCCAGAATGGTCTGTTATCAGGTCCAACCATGGTGCCATTGGGTTCCCTTTCATTAATGTTTAATTGTTGAACAGCATTTATATCCTTTCCAAAAATGGCTTCACCAGTAAACACCATGTTATAGGGTAATTCAACATCAGCAGCAAGGCTAGAACGCCAAACTTGTGGCATTTTAAAGTCCTTTGAAACTTCTGCAAGACCTGCACCGCTTGGAAGAGTACTGGGACTTTGTGGAAACCACTGAGGATTACTAGCAATTAGCTGTTTGTAGTCGGGGTTAAAGGTTAACCCAACAAGATTCTCATGTCCAGGTCCCCAGCCAATCTCAGGTGATTGAATTACAGCAGAGTTGGTGGGCTGGTTTGTAAACCATACAAAAGGAAGCAATCCAGTGAAAATTCCAGTACCTCCTCGAACTTGTAGAGAACGGTCGCCTTTAACATCCCAGTTAAAGCCAAGACGGGGTGAGAAAAGAATTTGTGGATCGGGCCATGTACTAACATCAATTTTTCTATCATTAAAATCAAGATCGCTAATTGCTGGATTATCCTTTAGTTCATCAAAGAAGAAGGGACGCTCTATACGAATACCGTAAGTTAATTTAATCTGAGAGTTTATTTTCCATTCATCTTGTGCATAAATTGCTCCAAGCCCAAAGGTAAGTTCTGCACCAGGAGCATCATTTCCTTCGTAACCGTAGGTTACACCAAATCCGATGGGATCAGCACCGTTAATAAAATCATCAACAGAACCATAACGATAGTAAGAAGTACCCTCACGTATATATGAGTTGTAGAAGAAAAGACGATCAAATGAAATACCAGCAGTTATGGTGTGATCATTCATGGTAATCACAGTATTATTAACTATGCTAAGGGTCTTATTGGTAACTTTGTTGTTGAATGAGAATAGTTCATAACCAAAAGACATATACTGGTCGCCGCCTTCCCAAATATCCACAAAAGGAAATAGTTCTGAGTTGCTAGTACGAGCATCTTCAATAAATGTATAGCTTGCAAGAAATTTATTGGAAATATTCGATTTCAAGGAGCTGTTTAATTCACCTGTGAAAGAACGAACGGTATTTTTAAATCCATAAAATGAGTTTGAGAATGCCAAGGATTGGCTGCTTATCCTACCTGAGTTGCGGGCGTTATTTGGAGGTCCGCTATTTGCATTTGTTAGTTGATCAGAGGTTCCTACAACATCGTTGTAACGGAATGTCATTTTATGGTCCTTGTTTATGTTCCAATCTATACGCGCAAGGATTTTTGTGTTTCGGTTCTGGAAAGGATCGAAGTCTTTGTATTTACCAGGATCATATCCATAAGTACTAATAAGGTGATTTCTAACCCTAATCATATCAGCTTCAGTGGTTCTCGAGATCATTAAATCAGGATTTGCAACACCATCGGTACTTGGCTTCCATGATACCCCAGGAATATTTTCCTGTTCTAACTCACCATTTATAAAGAAGAACAGTTTATTCTTAATAATTGGCCCTCCTAGGCTCAACCCATAGTTTTGGCTGCTTCTGTCGTTAGCTCCAGCTACTTCAATTTCTTCAACAGTGTTTCCTGTAAAGGTTTTTGGGCGAACATAAGAGTATGCCGAACCTTTAAAAGTGTTATCACCACTGCGAGTTACAGCGTTAATACTAGCACCTGTAAATTGCGACAGTGTAACACCGTAAGGTGATACATTAACGGTAATCTGATCAATTGCATCCAGTGCTATTGGTTGTGCTTCTCCACCAGGGAGAGGATTGCTGCTAAGACCAAAGTTGTTGTTGAAAGCAGCACCATCAATAGTAATGGTATTATAGCGTCCATCACGACCAGCAAAAGAGTTTCCTTGAGCCTGAGGTGTTAGCCTGGCTAGGTCTGTAATACTTCGGCTAATGGTTGGCAGGTTGCTAATGTCACGTCTGCTGATATTGGTTTGAGCTCCGGTTCGGTCAGAGTTCATAATGGGATTGCCCAAACCAGCAGAAATAATAACCGCTTCTAACTCAGTTGCAGATTCTCTGAGAACCCCGTTGAGAACAAACGACTCCCCCAATTTGAGATCGATGTCGGTATAATTAACGGGAGTATAACCTAAAAATGAAAGGGAGACCGTATATGGTCCACCTACTCTTAAACCGGTAAGAACATAAGTTCCGTTATCCGATGTGCTTGTTCCGTAAGTTGAACCGCTAGGTTCATGCAGGGCCATAACAACAGCAAAGGGAATGGGTTCACCCTTGTCGTCAACAACTCGTCCGTTGATAGCAGAGGTTGTTACCTGCCCAATAGCATAAATACCCATAAAGCCAAGGAGCAGGGTTAATAATAATTTTTTGTTTTTCATAAAATAAAATTTAGGTTTAGGTTGAAAATAAAGACTGCTAAAATAGTTTAAGTGTAATTTTTTTATGTTTTATCTACGGTTAACAAATTGTTAATTATGCTATTAACGATTTAGTAATAATGACTAATTGACTAAAGATTTAAGCCTTACAAGAAAATAATTAATATGGAATAATTGTTAAAAAGGGTTAATTATTTACTAACAAAAACTGTTAAAAACGATACGATATTGATTGCTAATGTAAAATGATTAATCGCAATTGATTTAGTGGAAATCAGGTATTTTAAATTTGAGTTTTGGATAAACTCATAGGGATTCATGTAACATTATTGAAAATTAAGAAATTTACTAGGACCTTTTTTTGCAATACTAATGTAGTGATTCTACTTTTGATATAATCTAAGTTTATTGGGGTTTTGGGGTAATCATTGCCAGAACTTTTTGGGTAGCTCCAATATTTTTTTCTACATACTTTGAGGAAGTAGCCCCAGCATTAACAAGTTGATCTTTATGGTTAAGCAAGTAGGTTAACTTTGAGATTAGTTCATTTTCATCGGTTATGGAAAATGCCGCTTTTAGTTCAATAAGTTCCTTCGCCTCACGGAATTTTTGGTAGTGAGGACCAAATAATATGGGTAAACCAAAAGTAGCTGGTTCCAGTGTGTTGTGGATGCCTGCTCCAAATCCTCCGCCAACATAGGCAATGTGACCATATCTATAAGTGGAAGAAAGAATTCCCATTGTATCAATAATTAGTACTTTGGAATCCTTAACAAGTCGTATGTCGGGTTTTGAAAAGCGAATCGTTGACATTCCAATGGACTCAATAATTGATTTTATCCTGTTTTCGACAATTTCGTGGGGAGCAATAATTAGCTTAACCCTGTGATTCGTTTTTTTAATAAATGAGATTAACAGCTCTTCGTCTTTTGGCCAAGTGCTTCCGGCAACAATAACAGGATAGTCCTGACAAAATTCATCAAGTAGGGGTAATTTTTCAGACGATTTTGCCGTTGCGTAAACCCTATCGAAGCGTGTATCTCCTGTTACATCTACATTGAAAAGGTTTAAGCTATTTAAAAGTTGTTTAGAGATATCATTTTGAACAAAAATATGGCTAAAGCAGTGAAGCATCCTTCGGTTCCAGAATCCATACCATCTGAAAAAAATTTGCCCCTGACGAAATATGGCAGAAACCAGGTATGTGGGAATATTTTTGTGCTTAAGTTCATTGAGTATGTAATGCCAAAACTCATATTTTATAAAAACAGCCACAACAGGGTTTACAATGGAAACGAAACGTTTTGCATTGTGCCTTGTGTCTATTGGGAGGTAAAAAACGTAGTCGGCACCAGAATAGTTCTTTCGAACCTCATACCCCGAAGGGGAAAAAAAGGTAATCAGGATTTTGTGATCTGGATATTTCTCTTTGTATGCTTCAATTAATGGTCTTCCCTGTTCAAACTCTCCCAGAGAAGCACAATGAAACCATGCTATGGGTTCATTGTTATCAATGGCTTTTCTAAGCCTTTCCGACCATCGCTTCCTACCGTTTAACCATAGAGATGCTTTGCTGTTAAATGGAGAAACTAGCCAAACTAGAAGAAGATAAAGCCTGATTCCTAGTCCGTAAAGAAATACCATGCAAATATTTTTATGTCACAAAAGTATATTCTTAATCTCAAATACACAATAATCATTTAATCTTGTATCGAAGATGCCATAATCAAATCAATTTTTAAAAGTCTCTTTCGTAAATCACCTATACCGTATAGGGGATTTCACATATTGGCATTTTTATTAAAAGATCTTTACTTTGCATTAAGGCAAATTTCGTCATGTTAGTTTAGAAGCAAGGAATATTTCAAAGAAAAAAATATTTTCATGATTTTGAGTATATTTTTTTTATTTCATTTGTAAATTACACTGATAATTTTGACTATTCAATTACAATAATTTTAACATCCTAACCTTTAATAATCAATTGTTTTTAAAGAAAGAATGGCAAATACTTAATACTCCAAAATATGAAAAAGTTTATTTTTTGTTCAATTTTTATAGCCTTATCTTTGGCTATATATGCCCAATCTCCGCAGGGTTTCAACTATCAGGCGGTAATCCGCAATATCGAGGGACAACCCCTTGCTGAGCAGGCGGTGAGTCTACGCATAAATCTTCAGAACGAGAGCGGGAGCGTAATCCACTACTCCGAGACCCACGCTCTCACCACATCTCCGTTGGGGGTGGTATCGCTCATCGTAGGCAACGGCACCGTTGAGAGTGGTGTATTCGCCAGCGTTCCCTGGGATGAGGGCGAGGTGTACATCAGCGTCGACGTGGACCCCAGCGGGGGAGCGAGCTACTTCAACCTGGGCGCATCGAAGCTACAGGCCGTGCCTTACGCCCTCTACGCAGCGAGCGGAACTCCCGGACCAGAGGGGCCGGAAGGGCCGGAAGGACCACAAGGGCCGGAGGGACCTCCGGGTCCCCTGGTATCGGGCACCACGGGTCAGACCCTCATGCACGATGGCAGCACGTGGGCAGCCACAAGCAATCTCTTTAATACTGGAACCAAAGTGGGAATAGGCAGCACCGATCCTATAGCCCGGTTGACCATTGTTGATACCGGAGGGGATCCCACCATTCCAAGCGCCACCGCCTCAAGCGGAATGCTGAGAATCCGAACTACGCCTTACCCAACAGAAGGGGTTGACATTGGCAAGATGCCCACATCACCATACGTCGGTTGGCTTCAGGTTGGGTACGCAGGAGTACAACCCGAGCCGTTCACGCTGCAGCCTTTGGGGGGCAACGTGGGGATTGGGACAGGCACCGAAAGCCCCACGCAGACCTTGGACGTGAACGGCCAAGTCCGTATCCGGGGAGGAAACCCTGCCGAGGGCAAAGTGCTGATGACTATGGATGATCTGGGCAACGCCCAATGGCAGGATGTTGATGGCTTGCAGGGAGATCCAGGTGATCCAGGAGAAGACGGGCTATCGGCGTACGAAATTTGGCTCAGCCTCGGCAACTCAGGGACAGAAGAAGAATTTATAGCATCGCTAATTGGAGATCAAGGGCCCCAGGGACCTCCGGGACCTGAAGGAGATACTGGCCCTCCGGGTGCACCGGGTGCCGATGGAGAGGATGGCCTTCCGGGCGAACCCGGGCAGCCGGGGTACAGCATCCAATACAACTGGGACGGCACCAACCTCGGTGTTAAGCGTGAGGATGAAGGAAGCTACACCTACACTGACCTTAAGGGAGATCCGGGACAGCAGGGTATTCCAGGTACCCCCATCATCTGGAGGGGGAGCTCCGGCACCGAACCGAGCGACCCAGCGATCAACGATGCCTACTACAACACGGGCGATGGGAAGTCGTGGGTGTACACAGCACTCGGCTGGCAGCAGATGACGCAGGACGGGGTGCAGGGTATCCCGGGACCAGAAGGACCTCAGGGACCTCAGGGCGAAGCAGGAACAGGGCTAACCAATCGGGGAAACTGGTCGGGTTCGGAGATATACCAATCTGGACACTACGTCTTTGCAGAGTCTTCAACCACGCCAGGGGTCAACTCCATGTACATCTGCCAGACCAATGACCATCAGTCAACCACTCCTCCAATGGAAGATGGGGTAAACTGGGTAGAGTTTCAGGCACCCCAAGGTCCCGAAGGGCCTCAGGGACCCGAGGGACCTCTGGTGGCGGGTACCACTGGTCAAACCCTGCGCCACAACGGCACCAGCTGGGAGGCCAGCAGCAACATCTACAACACGGGCACCAACGTGGGGATCGGCACCGCCAGCCCAACTGCCAAACTCGATGTGAGCGGACAGGTTAAGATACAGGGTGGCGTGCCGGGAGCCGGTAAGCTGCTCACCTCCGATGCCAGCGGGCTGGCCACGTGGGAGAACCCCTCAAACCATAACCACAGCGCCACCAACATTACCTCCGGCACGCTGGCGGTGGCAAGGGGAGGCACGGGCATCGCCAGCTACACGGCAGGCAACTACATCTATGCATCGGCTTCTTCAACCCTTGCCCAGCGAACACCAGCACAGGTGCTGTCCGACATCGGTGCTGCCTCATCGAGCCATAACCACGCCGCCACCGACATTACTTCTGGTACACTTAGTAGCGACAGGGGAGTACTGGCTGGCTCAACCAGCTCATCTTTCGTTCGCTATACAGGCACAACCAACACCACCAGCGCCTTCAACAGCGGAACAACAAATCCGAGTGGCACCCAGCGATTGAACTACTCTGGCTATCTGTACGCCACACGGTTATACGATGGTGGATCACGGGTTTACTCGGCCAACAACACCAACATCGGCTCGGGCTCCACCAACTACGCTGCGGGCGACCATGCCCACAGCGGCATGGGCAGCGTAACCAGCGTAGCGGCTGGAAATGGCATGAACTTCACCACCATCACGGGTACGGGAACCGTCACCCTGGGCACACCCAGCACATTAACCTCCAGCACCACGAACGCGCTGACGGCTACTTCGCACACCCATGCCATCACCACCCAGTTACCCTCCAGTGCCACTGCAGGCATTATGCGGCACAGCGGTAGCACCAAAACCGCAGGGAGCTTCTACTCCGGAACCACCGCTCCCTCCAATGCCACCCGGACCAACTACGATGGCTACCTCTACGCCACTCGGCTCTACGAGGGTAGTACAAGGGTGGCTACTGGCGGTGGCACAGCCAGCTACGTGGCCCGTTGGACAGCGGCAAACACAATTGGCACGGGGGTTCTCTACGATAACGGCACCAACGTTGGCATTAGCACCACCACTCCAACCGAGAAGTTGGATGTAGCAGGCAACATAAAAGCCTATGGACTGACGTTAACCAAGCCAGGTTCACCCAGCGATGATCCGCTCTTCGTGGTGCGAAATACTGCAGGGCTAATCGTATTCGCCGTTTACGAGGAGGGCGTTCGTATCTATGTGGATGGAGATCCAACGGATGTTACCAAAGGCAACAAGAGCGGATTCGCCATTGGTGGGTTAACAGGTTTTAAGGACACAGGTGAGGACTACTTTAGGGTATCGCGTGGATATACCCAGATACTTTTCGACACCGAGTTACCGGGCAAAGGCAACAAGAGCGGCTTTGCCATTGGCGGGCTTACTGGGTTTAAAAATAGAGAAACTGCTTTGAATAACAATAGTAGGGAAAATGATTCAAATGACCCCAGTTATAGAAGCAAAGACAATACAGCCGGCTTTATGAGTATTACCCCTGAGAACTACATTATTGGTCAGGAAGCCGGTATGTCTTTAACCACTGGCTATGAAAATGCATTTATGGGCCATAGAGCAGGTAGAGCTACAACTGAAGGGTTCCGAAATGTTTTTATTGGCGCAGAAGCTGGACTGAAAACCACAACAGGTAGGCTTAATGTTTTTATTGGATATGAGGCGGGTGTAGAAAACACAACTCATTGGGGTAATATTTATTTAGGAGTTGCTGCTGGTAAACAAATGAAAGGTAATTTCAATATTATTATGGGAAATACAGCGGGCCAAGGTTTACCGGGTGGAGAGAGCAATACCATAGTAGGTAATCTGGCTGCATCGCTTTCTTCATCTGAAATTAGTTGGAATGCTATTTATGGTGCTTGGGCTGCCATGAATACAACGGGCAGCTATAACTCATACCTGGGATGCGCTTCGGGTAGTAATACTGGTTCATACAATGTTGCAATAGGCTATTCTGCCGGAGCTAATGGCAGTAATAATGTTTTTATTGGCAATGATGCCGGAGCAGCAGGGAGTAATAACGTATTTATTGGAAATCTAGCAGGGTCAGATGCAGGAACCGGTAATGACCGCCTTTACATTGCCAACAATACCGGAACGCCCTTAATCTATGGCAATTTTAGTACAGCTCGTGTTGGATTAGGAACAACTTCTCCTGCAACAAGTTTTCATGTCAACCATCCAGCAGGTACCACAAATGGATTGTCTGTGTCTGTCTCAGGATATGATCAAAGATGGCATTTCTATACTTATTCAGGAGGAAACCTTGGTTTATTTTATAATGGGACTCTTAGGGGTACATTTAGTTATGTTAATGGTACTTATACTAGCTCAAGCGATAAGCGATTTAAGAAAAATATTGAATCAGTTCAATCCATTCTACCAAGTGTATTAAGGCTGAATGTAACAGAGTATAACTTTGTCGACCAAAAGGATAGCCAAAAATATATTGGGCTTATCGCTCAGGAAGTTGAAGAAATATTTCCTCATTTGGTTAACCATGTAGTTTCCAATGTTGATGGGGAACAGGATGATTTCTATACACTTGACTATTCTGGCGTTGGAGTTATTGCAATTAGAGCCATTCAGGAACAGCAGGAAATAATTGATCAACTTCAAGCCGAAAACGCCGACCTCAAATCACGCCTTGAGCGCCTTGAAAAATTGTTGATATCGCAGGATTAACAGTAAAATTTTTTTAAAGCAATTTGCATTTAAAAACGGCTACCCTTAAGTAGCCGTTTTTCTTTAGTAAAAAAAAAAGTATAATTTTTTTGGAATGATATTGAATTTAATAGTATTTTGCTCTATACGAATGAATTCTTCAACTTATAATTTTTCGTCACCTAAACCTTAAACTCGTAACTCGCAACCCGTAACCCGTAACCCGTAACCCCTTAACCCGTAACCCCTTAACCCGTAACCCGTAACCTAAGTACTCACCCAATAACTTAAACCACCATGAAAAAACTACTCACATTATTGTTAGGTATAACCCTAAACCTGGCATCCTTTGCCCAAGCCCCTCAGGGCTTCAACTACCAGGCTGTAATCCGCAACACAGCAGGCGAGATCATCGCCAACGCTGAGGTTGATATCACCATCAACATCCGCCAGGGAACCGCTGACGGCACGGTGATCTGTACAGAGACCTTCACCACCGAAACCAACGAGTTTGGCCTGGTGAACCTGGCGGTGGGATCAATTAACCCCAACGATTTCGCAGCCATTGGCTGGGCCGAAGGTCCCTACTTCGTAGAGGTTCAGCTCAACGGAAGTGCTATGGGGGTTACCCAGCTGCTCAGCGTACCCTACGCATTACACGCCATGACAGCAGGAGAAACCGATCCATTGCTTACCGCCAACTTCGATTTTACGGATGCTATTGAGGGTGACCTGCTGCGCCACAATGGCGAAAAATGGGTGAGCGTAACGCCCGATTTCCTGACTACCCTATGGCAGGATGGCGACAACCAGGTAACCACCGAGGTCAAGGTGGGTATTGGCACCGACACTCCCACCGAAATGCTTGACGTGGACGGCAACATCCGGGTCAGGGGACGATTTATGGGAGAGGGCATGGAAGTAGATCCCCCTGAATCCCTCCCCGAGGAGCCCATCTTTGTGGTTCGTAACAGCTTGGGTCAAATTGTTATGGCCGTTTACGAGAAGGGTGTTCGCATGTACGTTGAGGATGACTTTGTGCCCGGTGGCAAGGGTAATAAAAGCGGATTTGCCATCGGGGGTCTCACAGGGAACAAGCAGAACGACACGGAGTACTTCCGGGTAACACCCGACAGCGTGAGGATATTCCTTCGGGAGCCAGCCGGGAAGGGCAACAAGGGAGGCTTTGCCATCGGAGGATTAACGGGTTTCAAGGCTGATACAGTGCCTCTGATGTTCTTGGCCCCCGACAGCACCCGTTTCTACATCGACACCGAATCTTCGGGCAAGGGCAACAAGAGCGGCTTCGCCATTGGCGGTCTAACGGGGTTCAAATCGGGTGCTCCCGTTAACTTCTTCAACGTATCGGCTGACGCAACTGCGACCATCGACCCCAGCGAACCCCGTATCCTCTGGTACCCTATAAAGAACGCCTTTCTGGCCGGGCAGGTTCTTATTGAAACTCCCAACGATGTGGGCGAGAACTCCATGTCAATTGGTTTTGAGACCAAAGCTAAAGGTAGCCAGTCGCAGGCATTGGGTTACAAGTCGCAAGCATTGGGCGACTACTCCACTGCCATAGGTCGTGAGGCTGAAGCGCACAGCGAGAACTCTTTTGCTTTTGGTCAGTTTGCTCAGGCCAAAAACATCGAATCGTATGCCTTTGGCAGGGGCGCTTTTGCCGAGGGTTTGCGAAGTTTTGCCTTTGGTAGTCAGGGGGTCGATTCGGCGGGTGTTACAACAGGCGTGGCCTATGCAAAGGGCGACTACTCCTTTGCCATTGGGCAGGGGTCAATTGCCGAGGGGTTTGGCTCTGTTGCAATAGGTCTTGCAGATACTGCACGAGGCGGCTTCTCATTTGCAACTGGCTACAAGACATCTGCAATAGGTTATGGCTCGACTGCTATGGGATACAAAACTACTGCCTCGGGAGTGATTTCCACCGCAATAGGATACGGAACTACTGCTTCGGAAATGTATTCCACAGCAATGGGTTTCGAAACAATTGCATCGGGATATCAATCCTTTGCAATAGGTCTTTATACAAACGCTTCAGGAGGTAGTTCTGTAGCAATGGGGCAAAATACAATTGCATCTGGCACCCTCTCATTTGCAATTGGACAAGCAACAAATGCAACGGCTGGACTTTCTACAGCAATGGGTGCAGGAACAATGGCCTCAGGATGGGTATCTACAGCAATGGGATATTCAACAATCGCTTCAGGATGGTTTGCCACTTCAATGGGATCATACACCTCTGCATCAGGACATTCTTCCACAGCAACTGGATATTGGACAAAAGCAAATGGCCATTTTTCAACAGTTATCGGCTCGTTTAATGACACAACTCTTTCTTCTGACCCATGGGGTTTCGAAAATCCAATTTTTATTATTGGAAATGGGACATTTGACAGCAATCGCAAAAACGCTATGACCGTTCTTAGAAACGGTAGAGTAGGATTGCAAGATGTTGTATCTCCAGAATATGCCCTTGAACTTCCAAACAACAGTAATCCCGGAGTTGGCCAGGCAATAGCATACATATGGGCAACCTATTCCGATGGTAGAGCAAAAACAAACAGAAGTACACTGAAATATGGCTTAAAGGAAGTGTTGCAGCTTCAACCCCTCAACTATTATCATCATCACACCAAACTTAAAGACAAGAAGATAGACATCCTTTCCGAAGGCGCAATGGACATAGGACTTATTGCTCAGGATGTTCATAACATTATTCCTGAAGCAGTTAATAAACCTAGCAACGAAGAAACCGGACTTTGGAGCATGTCGTACGAAAAGTTGGTGCCTGTACTAATTAAGGCAATCCAGGAACAACAGATACAGATTGAAGAGCTGAGGGAAACCAATAAAGATTTTGAATCCCTCAAATCCGAAATTGAGGCCATCAAGGCATCACTTATCAAGTAGGTATAAAACCCCAAGTTCGGCGGAGGTTCTACCTCCGTCGGGCTTATTTTTGTAGGCTATGCCTACCAGAGAAATGCATTTGGCTTACTAAGCCCAAGCGCCCAAACCACTTATTGTTCAAAGGCTACTCAAGAGTGGCCGTTTTTTTTGATAAAAAATCTTGAAATACTTGATTTGCATCTTTTAACGCAGTAAATTTCATGGCGATTAAGCATTCTTCTTTTTTTTATCCAACCGACCGCACACTACGGCCTGCTGGGCTTTTTAAAAAGCAAAAGCGCTTTTAAGTTGAACCTTTAAAAAAGTATAGCCATGAAAAGATCATTCTCCCTGACAATGCTCATTTGCATTGCTGTATCCACCCTCGCACAGGTTCCCCAAGGCTTCAACTACCAGGCAGTTATCCGCAATAGCGAAGGACAGCTTATTTCAGATCAGGCGGTCACCATGCGTCTCACCCTTCAGGATCAGGGAGGGAAGGCAAATCATTACGCAGAGCTGCATTTTCTCACCACCTCCGACAAGGGCATTGTAAATCTGGTGGTAGGCAGCGGTATTCCTATCCTAAACAATTTTACCGATATTCCATGGGAGGAGGGTGAAATTTACCTTAAGGTGGAGGTTGACCCCGCAGGAGGTACCAATTTCTTATCACTGGGCACCACCAGGCTGCAATCGGTGCCCTACGCGCTACATGCCCACAGCGCCAGCAGTTTTGTGGCTGAGTCCGGAGTAGGAGGGGATGAGCCCTTGTTCGTGGTACGCAACAGCGAGGACCAGATCGTTTTCGCGGTGTACGAGAAGGGCGTACGCATGTACGTGGAGGACGACGTGGTACCCGAAGGTAAGGGTAACAAGAGCGGTTTCGCCATTGGGGGTCTCACAGGGAACAAGCAGAACGACACGGAGTACTTCAGGGTAACGCCCGACAGCGTGAGGATATTCCTTCGCGAACCCACCCAAAAGGGCAACAAGGGAGGCTTCGCCATCGGAGGATTAACGGGTTTCAAGGCTGATACTGTAGCCCTAATGTTTGTTGCCCCCGACAGCACCCGCTTCTACATCGATACCGAGATTTCGGGCAAGGGCAACAAGAGCGGTTTTGCCATTGGCGGGCTCACGGGGTTCAAGTCGGGCACTCACGTGAACTATCTAAATGTATCGGCCGACACCACAGCAACCATTGATCCCAGCGAAGCGCGTATCCTCTGGTATCCAACAAAAAATGCATTTTTGGCGGGTCAGGTGCTGATTGAGGATCCCGACAGCGTGGGAACAAACTCCACTGCTACAGGCTTCGAGTCAAAAGCCGTGGGAAACTTTTCTCAGGCGCTGGGATACCAGGCTATAGCCAGAGGAGACTATTCAACTGCTATCGGGAAAAATGCACTTGCTCAAAATACAAATTCCTTTGCATTCGGCGATGGTGCCAAGGCGTACAACCAGGATTCGTACGCATTCGGTGCTTTTACTGAAGCCCAGGGTTTGGGGAGTTTTGCTTTCGGATATGTGGGACGGGACTCGCTGGGACCAACAGGAACCGTGACAAAAGCTCTTGGCAATTATTCGTTCGCATTTGGTCTGGGTGCTCAAACAGGTTCAACAGCGGAGGGAGCCTTTGCCATAGGATCAGGCACAAGTGCACAGGGAGAGTTCTCCCTTGCGATGGGTTATAAATCAATAGCAACTGATTATTATTCAATTGCAATTGGATGGAACGCAAAAGCATATTTGGGTTCATTAGCGATTGGAACAGGTGCAAACGGTTACGGATCGGGCTCCATTGCAATAAAGGGTAATGCCTTTGGAACCGGAGCTAAAACAATGGGCGATTATTCTAGAGCAGATGGTGATTATTCAATAGCAATAGGAGGTTTCCGAGATTATTTGCCTTTTTATCCTTTTACGGTTTTTTACTATTCTACAAAGGCAGGAGGAATTCGCTCTATTGCTATCGGAACTGGAGTTGGTGCAATTGGAGACAGGAGCATTTCAATAGGTACTGGTTCATTGATAATGTTTACTATGGATCCCGTCCGTGGAATGGCCAACGGAGAGGCTTCTGTCGCATTCGGGTATTCGAATAATGCTGACGGAGATTATTCATTTGCGCTTGGAAATGTTAATGATGCTACCGGAGATAATTCATTTGCGTTGGGTAATTATACAAAATCAAACGGAAAGTATGCTACGGCAATGGGATATTATACCACTGCACAGGCTTATAATTCGTTTGTTATCGGAAGATATAATATTCTGGAGGGAACAACTGACTTATGGACAGGTGCTGACCCTCTGTTTATTATTGGAAACGGATCATCAACATCTTCACGTGCAAATGCATTTAAAGTATGTCAAAATGGTTTTATTGAGGCATCAGGAACATTAAGAATAACAGGTAGCACAGTTCCACCAATCGGTGAAGGTATTGAATTAGCTTATGTTGTTGGAAATGGATTTTTGCAGGCCATCGACCGTTCAACTAGTACTTCTAAACCCTTATATATTTTTTCAGCTCGAATAAATCCTATTACGGATAATACTTATTCCTGTGGTCATAACGACTTCAGATGGTCCATTGTTTATTCCGCTGGTAGTGTCTCAACAACATCAGACCTCCGAAAAAAAGATAATATCACTCCCATTTCAGGAGGCTTGGAAACAGTACTTGATCTTAATCCAGTTTTTTTTACATGGAAGGACAAATCAGACAGTAAAAGGCATATCGGTCTGATAGCCCAGGAAGTAATACGACTTGTCCCCGAGGTAGTTGATACCGGCGACGATGAAAATAGCACAATGGGAATTAACTATTCCGGTCTTGTTCCGGTTCTCGTAAAAGCCATACAGGAACAACAAATGCAAATTGATAAGCTTCAGAAAGAAAATAATGAGCTCCAATCCCTCAAATCCGAAATCGAAGCCATTAAAGCCATTATCGGCAAATAGATTAAAACACCTGTATTATCAACGGCTACCCACGGGTTGCCGTTTTTTTTTGTAAAAAAATGCCCAATTTTTTTCAATGGTATTGATTTAAATTGTAATTTGCTCTATACAAATCAACTCTTCGGTTTGTATTTTTTTCGTCACCTAAACTTTGTCACTCCCAACTTTAGGCACTTTATGAACTCACCCAATCAATCATTTGTCACCCTGAGCTTGTCGAAGGGCAATCACCCAATCCCCCGTCCCGAAGCGTCGGGACGTCGGGGCAATCACCCAATCATTAAATACGCCATGAAAAAACTACTCACTTCAATTTTAGGCATAGCCCTATACCTGGCATCCTTTGCCCAAGCCCCTCAGGGCTTCAACTATCAGGCGGTTATCCGTGATACGGAGGGCCAACCCATTTCGGAGCAACAGGTGTCCATCCGCCTTACCCTGCAGGACGAGGTAGGGGAAGCCAACCACTATGCCGAGACGCACGTTCTGAACACAAGCCCGCAGGGCTTAGTGAGTCTTGTCGTAGGCAATGGTACCCCAGTTGAAAAAGCCTTTGCGAATATTCCCTGGATTGAGGGAAATGTTTACATCAAAGTAGAGGTTGATCCATCTGGAGGTACCAGCTACACCGAACTTGGAATCACCAAGCTGCAAGCAGTCCCCTATGCGTTGCACGCACAGAGTGCCAACCGTTTTGTGGCAGATCCTGGTGCAGTAGAGGGCGATCCCCTTTTTGTAGTGCGCAACAGCCAGGATCAGATCGTCTTCGCGGTTTATGAGCAGGGCGTTCGGGTTTATGTCGATGGAGATCCCACCGATGAAGAAAAAGGCAACAAGAGTGGATTTGCCATTGGAGGATTAACGGGCTTTAAGGACACGGGCGAGGACTACTTCAGGGTATCCCGTGCATACACCCACGTACTATTCGATACCGATGCAAAGGGAAACAAGAGTGGCTTCGCCATTGGAGGACTCACAGGATTTAAGGATCAGGGTAATGAAACCTATGGGAACAAAAGTTTTGGCATCAAGAACACGGCGGGTTACATGAGCATTACCACCGAAAACTACTTTATTGGACATGAGAGTGGTCAAAAAACTACAGAAGGATTGTATAACTCATTTATGGGTTACGAAAGTGGGTATAGCAACACAACGGGTAGTAACAATTCGTTTATTGGATACAGGACAGGTTATTACAACTTAGCGGGGAATAGCAATACCTTTTTGGGCGATTCAAGTGGATTTGGTAATACATCCGGATCAGGAAATCTGTTTGTGGGTAAGAACAGTGGTATTGCAAACACAATTGGAAATTATAATTCTTTTATAGGTTATGAAAGTGGATACTCAAACACAACAGGCCTAAACAACTCATTTGTAGGAAGTTATTCAGGATATTCAAATATTAGTGGAAGTAATAATTCTTTTGTGGGTCAATCTGCAGGTTATTATAATGAAACCGGTGACGGAAATTCATTTATTGGAATTGATGCTGGTTATAGCAATACGGTTGGTAAGTATAATTCCTTTTTGGGTTATAGAACCGGATACGAAAACGATACTGCAAGTTTCAATGTTTTTATTGGTTATCAAAGCGGATATAATAATACATCATTTAAAAATATTTTTCTAGGATATCAGAGTGGTTATAATAATGAATCATCGAATAATGTTTTTATTGGTACCCAAGCAGGAAAAACTAACTCAACTGGATATGAAAATGTATTTCTAGGTAATGAAGCAGGATATTCAAATGTTGGTGGAGGTGTTAATGTATTTATTGGCCATAAAACAGGTTGGTTTAATCAAAATGGAGGTCAAAATGTTTTTATGGGTTTTGTAAGTGGGTATAAAAATACGGATGGGATGGAAAATACGTATCTCGGAGATCAATGCGGTTACTCTGGGACATCAGCCAGTGCCAATGTTTTTGTTGGAGCTACTGCCGGATGGTATAATACGGCAAGTGAAAATGTTTTTATTGGCAAATCTGCTGGTTTTTACAATACTTTTGGAGGTATTACTGGCGATGAAGGATCAAGAAATGTATTTGTTGGAAGGTCATCAGGATTGTCGAATACGAAAGGTTATTTTAATACTTCAGTGGGTTATAAATCGCTTTACTCGAATACTACGGGAACCTACAATACCGCTTTAGGTTATTTGGCTTTCGAAGGGGGTGCAGAATTTACTAACTCAACCGCCTTAGGCAATGGAGCTACAATAGGAGAGAGCAATCAGGTAAGGATTGGAAATTCCTCGGTAACATCTGCTTGGGTTCAGGTTGCTTGGTCTGTAGGCTCCGATGAGAGGATAAAGGAAAATGTAAACGAGAATGTTCCTGGACTCGATTTTATCAAGTTATTACGACCTGTAACTTTTAACTATAACATTTCCAAACAGAATGAAATTCAAGGAGCAACCAACAATTTTGAATGCGATTCGAAATACGATATTGAGAAAATCCTTTATTCCGGGTTTATTGCTCAAGAAGTCGAAAAAGCTGCCGAAAGCATTGGATATAACTTCAGTGGGATCGATAAATCGGGTACTCTAATGGGATTAAAGTATTCCAGTTTTACAATTCCGCTTGTAAAAGCTGTGCAGGAGTTGAATGAGAAGAATGAGCAGCAACAGAAAATAATAGAGATTCAGCATATGGAAATTGAATCCCTCAAATCCGAAATCGAAGCCATTAAAGCCATTATCGGCAAATAGATTAAAACACCTGTATTATCAACGGCTACCCACGGGTTGCCGTTTTTTTTTGTAAAAAAATGCCCAATTTTTTTCAATGGTATTGATTTAAATTGTAATTTGCTCTATACGAATGAATTCTTAAACTTGTAATTTTTCGTCACCTAAACCCTAAACCTTTACACTGAGCCCCGCCCCGAAGCATCGGGGCTTCGGGGGCCGAAATGCTAAACCCTAAACTCGCAACCCTAAACTCGCAACCCGTAACCTTAGTACTCACCCAATCATTAAATCCACCATGAAAAAACTACTCACTTCAATTTTAGGCATAACCCTCTACCTGGCATCCTTTGCCCAAGCCCCCCAGGGCTTCAACTATCAAGCGGTTATCCGCAACTCAGCGGGCGAGATCATCGCCAGCACAGAGGTCGATATCACCATCAACATCCGTCAGGGAACCGCTAACGGCACGGTGATCTGCACCGAGACCTTCACCACCGAAACCAACGAGTTTGGCCTGGTAAACCTGGCGGTGGGATCGGTCAACCCTACCGATTTCGCTGCCATTGGCTGGGCCGAAGGACCCTACTTCGTAGAGGTTCAGCTCAACGGAAGCACCATGGGGGTCACCCAGCTGCTCAGCGTGCCCTATGCGCTCCATGCACAGAGTGCCCTTGAGTTCGTTGGGAATCCCAGCGGAGGAGAGGACGATCCCATCTTCGTGGTGCGCAACAGCGCTGGTCAAATCGTCTTTGCCGTGTACGAAAACGGGATACGCATGTACGTGGAGGATGACGTATTGCCCGAAGGTAAGGGCAATAAGGGAGGCTTCGCCATCGGCGGCTTAACCGGCATGAAGGAGGGCGAGACGGAGTACTTTCGGGTAACCCCCGACAGCGTTCGTATCTACCTGAGAGAGCCAGCAGATAAGGGTAACAAGGGAGGCTTTGCCGTTGGTGGGCTCACCGGTCTAAAGGATACCCCCTACGATCTGATGTTTATCAACCCCGACATGGCCCGCATCTACATCGACACCTCTGGCACCAGGGGCAACAAGAGCGGCTTCGCCGTTGGAGGGCTTACGGGATTTAAGCAATCCGCTGAGGAGTACCTAAGGGTAACCCGCGACAGCACCCGTGTTTACGTTGACACCGAAAGCGGTAAGAGCAATAAAGGGGGTTTTGCCATAGGAGGACTTACAGGACTAAAGACCGAATCTCAAAACTTTCTTTTCCTTACCCCAGAGAACTACTTCATTGGGCACAACAGTGGCAGCTCAATAACAACGGGTTTATACAACTCGGCTTTGGGCTACGAGAGCGGTATGAACATCAGCTCAGGCGAAAGCAACTCATTCGTGGGGTATCAGAGCGGATACAACAACCAGAGCGGGTCAGGGAACCTCTTCCTGGGCTATCAAACCGGATACAGCAACGTGGATGGCAACTACAACACATTTCTGGGATATCTTGCAGGAAACTCCAACACCATTGGTACTTTCAACTCCTTTCTGGGGAGTTTCTCTGGATTTAGCAATACGGTTGGATCAAACAATACATTTGTGGGCGACTCTACCGGGTTCCACAACATCGATGGTAGTGAAAACACCTTTCTTGGAACAGGAACAGGATTAAACAACTTCGATGGACAATCAAATGTTTTTGTGGGCAATAGAAGCGGAACAAAAAATGAATCGGGATCAAACAATATTTTCATTGGTACCAAGGCTGGGTTTAACCATTTAAATGGTCAGGAAAATATTTACATTGGGAATAACAGTGGGTTCAACTCTGATAGCCCTTGGGGCAATGTTTTCATTGGTTACGAAACGGGGAAAAATACAACAACTGGTGGTGCCAATGTTTTTATTGGGGGTATGGCTGGATACACTAACACAACAGGATTCTCCAATACCTTTATTGGTATTGAGGCAGGGTATATGTTCGATGGCGACTATGGCAATACATTTATTGGTGATCATTCGGGTTATAAAGCGATTAAAAGTCATAGGAATGTTGTTTTGGGTGCTTATGCTGGGTATAATCTTAGTGAATCAGAAGAGGAAAGTAATTCAAATGTATATATTGGAAACTTAGTTAGTTACAATAGTCATGCTGGCTATAATAATGTTTTTATTGGATTTGAATCAGGTTTTAGCAATGTCCTATCTTCTGAAAATGTTTTTCTTGGTTATCAAAGCGGTAGAGGTATTGAAACTGGAACTTCTAATGTATTTATAGGAAATACCGCTGGTATTAATAATACCACAGGTAGCGATAACGTGTATCTTGGGTTTAGGAGTGGTTATTATAATGAAACCGGGAGAGAGAATGTGTTTTTAGGTTGGCTTGCAGGGGAGGATTGTACTTCAGGATACAACACATTTCTTGGTTCAGGAACTGCAGCTAACCTTGTAACCGGAGAAATGAATGTTATTGTGGGATTGAAAGCAGGGTCAACCACTACAACTGGTACAGGAAACACAATTATGGGCGCCTGGGCTGCTGCAGATAGCGAAATTGGGTCAGATAACGTTATTATTGGTGCGGTTGCAGGAAGAAAAGCCGAGGGGTACGAAAACGTACTAATTGGCCGTGGTGCCGGTTATAATAATACTGGCAACAAAAATATTTTTATAGGCAACGAAGCTGGTGCTAACGAATTATCATCAAACAAGCTATATATTGATAACACAAATGCAGACTCTACCTGGGCGCTTATTTATGGTGATTTTGAACACAGAACACTTAGGCTAAACTCAAAGTTAGGTATCGATGGTAATCCTGATGTTGACTATTGTGTTACCATCAATGGGCATCCCTATGGTGCTTCATCAAGATTAAAACTTGTAGGGGGTGACGATGGATATAACTACGCTACCATAGCTCTTGCCGTAAATGATCTTGCAAATGAAAAACTTTGGCAAATTAACCACAGTTCCGATGATAACAAGTTCAAACTGGTTAATTTGGATGATGATGGCTGGCACGTAAACCTTGAATTAGATACAACGGGTTCTTTATTGCTGGGTAGAGGCGGAATCAATGCAAACGGAAATATTAACCCACAAAACGACAATACACATTCCTTGGGTACATCCGATAAACGCTGGAGTGTGGTTTATGCTCAAGGTGGAGTAATTACAACTTCGGACCAAAGACTAAAAACCAACATTTCAACCCTTACATATGGGTTAAACCATATCATGATGCTAAACCCGGTCATTTTTAGCTGGTTAAATAGTAACTCTAACTCTCGTAAAATTGGCCTCATAGCACAGGAGGTTGATGAGGTTATTAGCGAGGTGGTTAGCAAAGGACAAGACGAATCGGAAACTATGGGAATTAACTACTCCGATCTCGTCCCAGTTCTTATTAAGGGTATGCAGGAGCAGCAAGAGATAATTGAGCGACAGCAAGGTGAAATAGAAATGCTAAAAAGTAGCAACCGTGAACTCCAATCCCTTAAAACCGAACTCGAAACCATCAAGGCTTTACTTATCAAGTAGGTATAAATCCCCAAGTTCGACGGAGGTTCTACCTCCGCCGGGCTTATTTTTGTAGGCTATGCCTATCATAGAAATGCATTTGGCTTAATAAGCCCAAGCGCCCAAACCACTTTTTGTTCATCGGCTACCCAAGGGTGGCCGTTTTTTTCGTCAAAAAATGCCCGATTTTTTTCAATGATATTGATTTAAATTGTAATTTTCCCTAAACGAATCAATTCTTCGGTTTGTATTTTTTTTGGCACCTAAACTTTGTCACTCCCAACTTTAGGCACTTTATGAACTCACCCAATCAATCATTAGTCACCCTGAGCTTGTCAAAGGGCAATCATCCAATCCCCCGTCCCGAAGCGTCGGGACGTCGGGGCAATCACCCAATCATTAAATCCACCATGAAAAAACTACTCACTTCAATTTTAGGCATAGCCCTGTACCTGGCATCCTTTGCCCAAGCCCCTCAGGGCTTCAACTACCAGGCGGTTATCCGTGATACGGAGGGTCAACCCCTTTCGGAGCAACAGGTGTCCATCCGCCTTACCCTGCAGGACGAGGCAGGGGAAACCATTCACTACGCCGAGACGCACGTTCTCACCACCAGTCCTCAGGGCGTTGTGAGCCTTGTGGTGGGCAGCGGTACCCCAGTTGAAAAAACCTTCGCCGACGTGCCATGGGAGGAGGGAGATGTTTACCTAATGGTAGAGGTTGATCCTACTGGAGGCAAAGCCTACTCACTGCTTGGGGTCACCCAGCTGCTCAGCGTACCCTACGCATTACACGCCTTCAGGGCAGAGGACTTGACCGGTGAACTGAACGAAACCGATCCGGTATTCACCGCTTGGGATAAATCCACGGGCATTGAAATCACGGAAAGCCAAATATCCGATTTGCAGGACTACCTCACCGGGGAAACCGATCCCTTGCTTACCGCCAGCTTCGATTTTACGGATGCCGTTGAGGGTGACCTGCTGCGGCACGATGGCGAAAAATGGGTAAGCGTAACGCCCGATTTCCTGACTACCCTATGGCAGGATGGCGACAACCAGGTAATCACCGAGGTCAAGGTGGGTATTGGCACCGACACTCCCACCGAAATGCTTGACGTGGACGGTAACATCCGGGCCAGAGGGCGATTTATGGGAGAGGGCATGGAAGTAGATCCCCCCGAATCCCTCCCCGAGGAGCCCATTTTCGTGGTTCGTAACAGCTTGGGTCAAATTGTTATGGCCGTTTACGAGAAAGGTGTTCGCATGTACGTAGAGGACGACTTTGTGCCCGGTGGCAAGGGCAACAAGAGTGGTTTTGCCATAGGCGGTCTAACGGGGTTCAAGCAGAACGACACGGAGTACTTCAGGGTAACGCCCGACAGCGTGAGGATATTCCTTCGCGAACCCACCCAAAAGGGCAACAAGGGAGGCTTCGCCATTGGCGGCCTCACAGGTTTAAAAGCCGATACAGTGCCTCTGATGTTCTTGGCCCCCGACAGCACCCGCTTCTACATCGACACCGAATCTTCGGGCAAGGGCAACAAGAGCGGATTCGCCATTGGCGGTCTCACTGGGTTTAAATCTGGTGCTCCCGTTAACTTCTTCAACGTATCGGCCGACACCACTGCGACCATCGATCCCAGCGAGGCGCGTATTCTCTGGTATCCGACCAAGAACGCCTTTATGGCGGGCCAGGTGATCATAGAGGATCCCGACAGTGTGGGGACCAACTCCACAGCCACAGGGTACGAATCGAAGGCTGTTGGAGGCTGGAGCCAGGCGATGGGATATAAAGCGATATCACGGGGGAATTATTCAACTGCAATTGGTAAAAATGCTGTAGCAAATAACGAAAACTCCTTTTCTTTCGGCGATGGGGCAAAAGCACTTAATGAAGATGCCTACGCATTTGGAGCATTTACTGAGGCAAGGGGAGTTGGTAGTTTTGCATTCGGTTACGTGGGTCGGGATACACTTGGTCCTACTGGAAATATTACGATGGCCAATGGTGATTATTCCTTCGCATTCGGTTTGGGATCAAGGTCAGTAGGTGAGTCGTCATTTGCTATGGGTGCCGAAGTATTTGCAGAAGCTCCTTTCTCTTTCGCCTTTGGATACAAATCAAAAGCCCTAGGATGGTACTCAGAATCTCATGGTTCTAACTCTATCGCAACCGGTAACTATTCCTATGCAAACGGTTTCTTTGCAAAAGCAGAGAATCAGTACTCCTTTGCAATTGGAACCGTTGCCGAAGCAAAGGCAAATTACGCCACAGCCCTTGGTCCATTTGCTCGTGCCTACGGCGAAAGAGCTTTAGCGCTAGGCCATTCTGTAAATGCAACGGGGAGCTATAGTACTGCAATTGGCCATCAAAACACAGCAGAAGGAAGTTGGAGTACTTCTATTGGACGATACTCCCATGCAAAGGGAGAGAACTCATTTGCAATTGGATACTCTGCAAAAACAGGAGTGGCTGGGAATAAAGCAATTTCCATTGGTCCTTACGCCGAAGCGAACGGAATATCGTCCATATCGCTGGGAATATCCTCTAATGCTTCGGGTGCTTACTCTGTAGCCATTGGTTCCACATCAAGAGCTAATTCGTACTGCGCTACTGCTATTGGCGATCACGCCGATGCCTACAATCGTGGTTCTGTTGCCATAGGGTCTGGGGTTCAGGCGTACGGGCGTTACTCTGCCGTAATCGGAATGAATGCATATGCACACGCACATACCAGCTTTGTTTTTGGAAGCTATAATGAAGAGAATATTGCATACGATAGCACAGCATGGGTTCTAACCGATCCTCTTTTTATTCTTGCCAATGGTACAGGTTACGGAAGCAGAAGTAATGCATTAACGGTACTTAAGAATGGCAATATGGGTATTGGCATCACCACCCCAACTGAAAAGTTACAGGTGAACGGTAACGCCACTGTTACCGGAACGGTTACAGCTTCCGAATTTATCGGTGACTTTAGTGGTGATCTGGAGGGAAACGTTACCGGAAATTTTACAGGAGCCGTTAATGAGTTGACCATGGGAAAAATCAATCTAACATCAAGTGGAATAATTGCCTCAATTTATGATGGCAAATTTAAATTAAGATGGGATCATACAACTCAAACCATATACTTGGAAAATGTATCGGGTGGAGAATTTTGTCACATCTGGTGGCAAAACCAAAAAGGGGCATCTTCATCAGGCGATAGTTTTGTAACCGATGATCCAGAACTATTAGTCGATAAGAATATTGTAGATGGCTATGGGTACCAAATCCATTTTGGCGATGCACAGGGCGGTACCTCCTATTGCTCAGTTTGGGTTCAGTATTCTTCAACAAACCAAAGGCTTATGGGTCATTACACAAAATTTTAACAACTTTTGTTTCTCACTCACGGGGTGACTCCTCCTCTGAGCCAACAATTCACTCCGTGAGTGAGAAAAACTCCCCCAATAATTTGCTTTGTATTAAAAAATATTTGTAATTTTCTATTGGTTTTCCACAAATACCCCCCCGTCCGACCGCCAAAAACGGCCCCTCGGGTAAATTTATTTGGTTTTGCATCTTTAGTATTAACCTAAAGCCGTTAGCCATGAAACGTTTACCCTTTTTCTGCTACACAAAACTTTGCCTTTTGGCAATTTTTCTATCCATTTCCGGAATGATCCGTGGCCAAGGAGTTGTGATCACGGAGACAACAGGGGTTTCAACCCCCCATGCCTCATCCATTCTGGACGTGAGAGCCACCGATAAGGGGATGCTCATACCCCGACTCACGACCGTTCAGAGACAGGCCATCGCATCGCCAGCCAACGGCTTGCTGGTGTACGACACCGACGAGAACAGCTTCTTCTACTACGATGCCACAAAGGGTGGCTGGGTGGGTGTGGTCAACTACAACCCCCAACCGGCCGAGGATGAACCCATCTTTGTGGTGCGCAACAGCGAGGATAAGATCGTATTCGCGGTGTACGAGAAGGGGGTTCGCATGTACGTGGAGGACGATGCCAAGGAGTCCAAAGGCAATAAGAGTGGCTTTGCCATAGGTGGGCTAACGGGGTTCAAGGATAACGAGACGGAGTACTTCCGTGTGACACCCGATAGTGTGCGTATCTACCTTCGCGAACCCACAGAAAAAGGCAATAAAGGCGGATTTGCCATCGGCGGACTCACGGGGTTCAAGGCCGACACTGTGGCGCTGATGTTTGTGGCGCACGACAGCACCCGCTTCTACATCGATACCGAGCCAGTCGCTGGAGGGGGCAAGGGCAACAAGGGTGGCTTCGCCATAGGGGGGCTGACCGGCTTCAAGAACCTGCCCGAGGAGTATCTGAGGGTTACCCGCGACAGTACCCGGGTTTCCTTCAGCACGGAGGTGTTGCCCGATAAGGGCAACAAGAGTGGTTTCGCCATCGGTGGACTAACGGGTTTTAAGGGAGAGGAATTGCCAAGTTTCTTCAACGTTTCAGCCGACACCACAAGGGTAATCAACCCCAGCGAAGCCCGAATACTTTGGTACCCATCGAAAAATGCCTTTATG
>Ga0334884_1001082_pt1 | contig 43258 bp, 45 predicted proteins | sample GraSluR1_MG_7_FD_207215 | JGI IMG/M metagenome (GOLD analysis project Ga0334884, IMG submission 207215) | Sludge microbial communities from methane-producing bioreactor in Wageningen University, Netherlands - Granular Sludge_12_05 R1 | ecosystem: Engineered > Bioreactor > Anaerobic >... | reverse complement strand
AGAAGCATCCAGTTGGGGCAGTATGGCTTTGATCCTGGTCGCCTTATCCACGTTTAGCTTGTTCAGCATCCCCATGGCACCATATCCACGCTCTTCGCTTTTCGCGCCAAACCGCATATATAAAACGACCTGCTGAAAGAGAGCCTCTTTATCGCTGTGGGCCTGCTCCAGTTTTTCAAGTGCACGCAGTCCATCTTGCTGTGTGGATGCTTGCCCAAGTTGAACCACAACCCGATCAATCTCTGCCTGCATTTCGGAGTCTGGTGAGATTGCCATCGCCTCACACCGACCAAAACAAATAACGGCAACAAATATGGAGTAAAATAGCTGCGATTTCGGTTTCATGGAGTCTCCTCAAGGTTGTACCTGTTGAATGGCGCGATCTCGCACCGCATTGATTACATTGGGGTCATTGTCGATTGCGCCATGGTTGAGATTCTGTCCCCATTGGGTCGTATTAACGTTTAGATTCTCATTGGCACCAGGAACTGCGCCACCGACAAGCAACAAGTCGACGGTCTGAAAGTAATTCATATGATATGCGGTACTTGGCGGAAGCCGAACCTCGCTATCTGTATCGAAGTCGGAATCATTCTCAATCGCGTCCACATAGGCAGTAAAACTGATCGTGAACGTGCCAATTGTGCCACGATTTGCATTGAGCCTTTCTGCCAGATCATGGGTAGACCCGCCCCCATGGCTATGACCATAAACGGCCACTCGTGTTACTTGGCGGTGTTGGATTGCTCGAACAACCTCGTCATACGCTGCACCGGCACCATTGTTTCCAACTACATCTTCATCGTAATAGTGAGCGTCGAAGCCTCTTTGGTATAACTCCTGGGCAACATCAAACATCCCATTCGCCAACGGATTACCACCCGGCCAGACCTCACCCGAAAGGCCGACTACGATGGCTTGAAACGGGTAGAAGTGTATCTTGTCCGAGCAAACCACCGTGCCGGAATCGGTCTTGGCCTGGAGTTCCAGATCGGCGGTTCCTCCATTTGAGTTCTCGACCCATACCGTCATCGGCGTGGTGCTGAACGTCAGGTTCGTCTCGTTGTTGGCATCAAGCAACGCCGTTCCCTTGGTTGCGCTGTTCCATACCTTGATATTGCTGCTGCTCCGCTTGAGAACATAGGTGAAGCCGCCGGATGTGGCGGGCGGAGCGGCGTTGAGAACCACTTCGATCAGGTCATTCTCGTTGTTTACCGTTGCATCGTTCCGGTCCGGGGTGCTGTTGTTGTTATCGTCATCGCCGTTGACCCGGATTCCCACTCCCGGAGATTCCTTCTCGCCAGCCGGAACGGCTGTCCTCTGGAATGGGTTCCCATATCCCGCCGTTTCCGTCTGCGGACGGTAGGCCGTCATGTCTACAGAGAGGAGGATATTCGAAAGCTGGCCCCACACATGAAGATAATGCCCCTTCTCAACCCAAGGCAAGTCGTATGGCGGGGAGTAGATGTAGCTGTATTCCGGCCACTTGAAATCATTCGCGGTAATCGTGTACTCGGTTTCCGTTTTGATCGGAATAAGAAAAGCGGTACGCCCGTTGAACCAAAATCCCGTTTGCCCCCGAAAAGTGATCAGCGAGGGCTCGAACGGCTCTCCAGGTGCGCGACGATAGTCGAGATGATCGAAATGAAAGATGACCAGCTGATTTTCCACGGTCGGCCAATGCTTAATGAAAACAATCTGGTCATCGTATTTCCGCTCGCGGAATAGTCGCAACGTCCATCCCGTCGTCGCATCAATAGAGTCATTCCTTCTCACAATCTCATTCCCGAAACGCGCATTCTCAAAACCATAACTGGGGAAATATGGGAAATACCAAAGAAACATATCATTCCCATACTGGGGATCGCAACTCCATCCCCATGTATCGCTGTAACTGCAGGAATCGTATGCCCACACGGACCACGTTGTCCAAATCTTGGTGAGCGCATCCCACTCATCAAAAAACGTCATCCATCCGATTTCTGTGGCGTAATGCCAGCCGGAGCGCCAACGGTTATCGAAAGTGTAGTGCTCTTCCCCATTGTATTGAAGCACCTCATAGCCTACTACCGGAGGGTCTGCGTAGTAACTGCGTCCATCCAACATCGCCAAGGCACCGATTTCAGTGCGGCCTACATTGAGCGGCACGGGGGAGAGTGTTGCGAAGCTGACATGTGTCCCCTGATTCGTGATGGCCGTCTCGACTCCATTCACCGTAATCGTGGCCGTCAGGAAAGCCGGAGAAGCAACTCCGTAAACCGTCACGGAAGGGCTGTTCATTTGCTGGTACGCCACCGGGCTTGTGATCTCAAAGAAGAAATTCGTGTCGCGGATGATGACCCATGTGCTCGTCGCGGTATTGCCCGCCGCATCCGAGGCCAAGGCTTCAAGAAGATTGGTGCCCGGAAAGAGATGAACAGAACCCCAGACCTGCGTTCCCACCACAACCGCCGGAGAGGGGCCGTTTGTCTGTCCTTCGGCATGGACCATCAATCGCACATCGGCTGTTTCATCGTCGGTCACACCCTGAACATACAGGACCTCGTTTGTCCCGAATGTGGTCTGGTCCAGCCAATTCGTAACGCCGCCGTCCACCTCGAAATCTCTTGGCATAATCAATGCGATGGACGGAGGCGTCGTGTCTCCGCTCGTGTCCTGCACCACGTCAAGCTGCTGGGTGGCAATGTTGCCCGCCTTGTCCCTTGCCGTGATCACAACGCCATTCGTCCCGGGACTCAACATGTGGCGGTCGTACTGAAACAAACCCTCTGAAGTTACGCCGTCCGCCCATTGACCATCAATAAACACCTGGACCGCGCTGAACGCGTCGGTTGCCACGCCGGAAACCATAATCCAGCGTCTATCGGTGCTTGCTCCGTTGGTCGGTGAAAGCTCGCTGATGGTTGGCGCGACATTGTCAAAAATGACGGATTCACTGATCAAAGGACTCTGAACAACCGTGTCGCGATACAACCGCGCATAGAGTGTGCGCACCCCGTTGCTCTCGCTTTGCAACCCATATTCAACTTGTTGAGAGAAAGCATACAGCACGCCATTCGTTAGATCGGAGGTTTCGCCAATAATGATATGCTCAGCCACCATGCCGGGCAGGCTGACCGTGATATTCGTTGAACGCGTGTATTGGGCCCCGTCATCAAGAATCATCCGGCGCGGAGGGGTACTGTCGGAGTCCAATGGATTGAATCCCCATTGCAGCTCATACCCATCACCCGCCCAATCCAAATCCGAATCGGCCAAATACGGATCGGTCCCCAGCACAATTTCCAGATCGTCGCCCAGCCCGTCGCTATCCGAGTCGCCGGGATTGTTCAGGGGGTCCGTGCCTGCAGCGATCTCGTCTCCGTCCGATGCGCCATCCCCATCCGTATCCCAGTTGTGCGGATCTGTACCCCGCTGATACTCCTCAAGATTATTTTGCCTATCCTCATCAGCATCAGCCCACCATGAAGCGCCTGTCACGCTTCCGAAATGCAAGACTTCCCACCAATCCGGCATACCATCATCATCGGTGTCCATCCATCCATCTGAAGGATCAAGCGGATTCAGTAGGGAGGGATGCCTCAGCTCAAAGACATCATCCATTCCATCGCCATCGTAGTCGTCGGGATCGGAAATCGGCAAGCGGCGTAATCGGTAATACAGGCCGGTGAAAGAAGTTATCGCCGTTGCATCTTTCCAGGCCTGCGTTCCCTCCTCACCAAGAGTCATGCCTCGGACCTGCGTCCACTCGCTGGTCAATGAATCGGATGCCCAGACTTGAAAATAGACGTCGGTTCCCGATGGAAAATGAAAACTAATCCCCTGACCATCCTCGGTGATTTCGGGCGTAACCAGAAAATCCGAGGCCCATAAACACAGGGAAAAGACGATCAGAAGCAGGACACAGAAGATCCCCAAACTGAAACCACACCACTTTTGAAAAGCATCCCTACTCACACGATCCACCCTGTTCTTACGCGATTAAATCTTTCGCCGGCCGCCGGAATCCAAACGCCCTGAAAAAGGGCGTAGACCTCGCGCATGAAACAAGGGAAATCAGAAGAAACAAATCCTGCCTTCACCCCAAAAGCACATGAGCCAGACGTCAAATCGGCATAAATTGGCCGACAAGCTCCAACTCTTTCATCGCAAAACCATCACCCCGGAACTAAATCTCCGTGCATTAACACAAAAATCACGTTCTGTTTTGTTCATGGCAAAATATCGGAATCACTTACAAGCAAAACCGTCTCATCTCGATTTCTTTTTTTCTGCGTTCTCATTTCTGAGTATGTGAATGATCAAACGCTTCACCGGCAGAAAAGGAAATGGCACAGGCACGTTGATCCGATCGTCTCAGACAAAAAATCGGATCTCAAAGCCAAATGGTGGCAATCACGGATACTGCGCCGGGCGGTCGAGGCCGGCGGATTCGGGGAGGCCGAACAGAAGGTTCATGTTCTGCAGGGCATTACCCGCCTGCCCCTTCATGAGGTTGTCTATGTGCGAGACGACCCGCAGCCGGTTCGTCCGGGCGTCCACATCCACGATCAGGTTGCAGTAGTTCGTCCCCCGTACATGCACCGTGCCTACCGCGGCGTTCCGATCGTATATCCGCACAAAACCATTGTCCTTGTTGAACGCGCGATACGCTTCCATGACCTGATCAGCGGTCACTCCCGCAGCGAGCGTTCCGTAAAGACAGGACATGATGCCGCGACACACAGGCACAACCTGGGCGGTAAATGTCACATTCAGCGGCTTGCCGGCAAGAAGGCCCAACTCCCGCTCAATTTCCATGACGTGCTGATGCCCTGCAAGTCGGTACGCGTTCATGTTGTCGTACCGCGCGGGATAATGAAATACCGCGTTCGGCTTCTTGCCCGCACCCGACACGCCCGTCTTGCAATCGCAGATGATACTCGTCAGATCAATCAGCTTGGCCTTCACTGCAGGCGCAAGCCCCAGCAAGCAACTGATCGCAAAGCAACCACAGTTCCCTACCAACCGCTTCTTCTGATTGATCTCGGCCCGATGCAGTTCCGGGATGCCATACACGGTCTCCGGAAGCAATGCCGCATCCTTGTGCTCCGGATTCAGCCCGATCCGCTTCGCGTATTCGGCATACTGCCCGGCATCGTTGAACCGGAAATCTCCACTGTAATCTATGACTTTTGTGCCCTTCTCCAACTCCGCCCGGGCAAGCTGCATGCCGACGCCATCCGGCGTGGAAAAGAAAACGACATCCGCCTTCTCTTTCGCCACTGCGCTGTCGGACGCAACGATTTCCATGTCGCAAAAACCCGCCAGATGCGGATATAGAGCGCTGATAGGCTTGCCCACGTCCTGGACGTCCACGAGGCACGCGATCTCCGCGTCCGGATGCCGCAGCAGCAGCTCCGTGATCCCGACACCGCCATATCCGCCTGCGCCAACAACTTTTGCCCTGATCATGTTCTTTTCCTGTTTTTCCAATAACTGTATTGCGACCGGAGAATATAGCCCAAGACCCTGTGACATAAAGTGTTTTTTGAGGATTCATCAACCTGCCCTTTTGCTATATGGTTTAGTCCATGGCGCAAGACGACCTCATCCTATTCACAACCGAGCTCGCCCGACGCCAATATGTGCGGCGCGAGGCATTGCAAAAGGGCTTTATAGATGCCTCTCAACTGCTCACCCTGGCACGCTTGCGTGACATGCTCGCCTCGGCCGCCCGCGAAGCCGGCCTTCTCGTCACGCAAACGACAAACCCCGTGATGAATAAAGTTCTCGCGCGGCGCGCCGCCGGCCGTATGCACGGCGCACCGATGGGTCAAGGCCCCCTCTCGGCGCTCCGGCCAAATGCACTCGCCGACACGCTCGAAAATCTGGTCGAAACACTTTCCTCTTTCGGTGACGACACGGAAGCCGTCCATGAACTGATGAAGCTGCCGGAAAGCGGCGCAAAACTGAATCAGCTCGCCCTTCTTTACGAGACCTATCGCAACCTCTGTGCCGAACACCGGCTGGCCGACATCCGCGATACGAACGCCGCCATCCTCGCCCTTTTGGCAAACAAGAAGAAAGAGACATGGCCCGCCTGTCTCTCCAAACCTGAAGGACGCATCATTCTCCGCGGCGTCCGATGGCTCAACCCGTTCGAGGAAAAACTGGTCGCTGCCTTGAAGCGCGGACTCGGCAAAGACCGCGTTGTAGTTCACTCCGCGCTTCCTCCCGCGCATGCAGAAAAAGTCGAGGACCGGCTGCGTGCACGGGTACGCTCTGAAGTCCTGATGGGCGACGATGAAACATGGACAGCCTGGACAGAAAACCTGTCCGACGCGATCGAGGTCGAAGATGCCAACGTTGCACTGGACAGCCGGGAGCGGCTCTCTTTTTCGCGTTCGGCCGGCTTGTACGGTGAAATCGAAGACCTGGCGCGAAGGATTCGATGGGAAATGGACGCCTGCAACGTAGCGCCCGAACGCATCGCCCTTATCGTTCGGAACCTCGGCGATTACGCGGACGCGGTAAGACATGTCTTTTCGCGCTTCGGCATCCGTTGCCATCTCCGGCGCGGGCTCCCGGTCCTTTCGGCGCCACTGGCCAAGACTTACCTTTCGTGGCTCAACCTGCCGCTCACGCTGGATCGCGACACATTTTGCGCAATCCTGCAAACGCGGTCTTTGCTTGCGCATGGATTTCGCGATCATGATGAATGCGACGAGATAGTTCACGACATTCTCTCGGGCGGCGTTCCGCCACGACTGAACGCTTTTACGCTCCGGCAAAGTCTCGAAACATATTACTCCGTAGAGCGAAAGGATGTGCCGAAGTCCATCGTTGACGCTCGCATCGAGCGGCTGAACAGGCATCTCTCCCGGCTGCGTGACCGAGGCCGCCCAGCCCCGTTCTCTGCCCATGCCGATATCGCCCTGGAACTAATGAACGACTTTGCACTGGCGGAATCTGAACAGCCGGGCGCACGGGCCAATGTCCGGGCGCTTGAAGCAATCGGTTCCGTTATCCGCTCAATTAAGGACTCCGTCGCGTCAGATAACGAACCCTGTTCCCTTCGTGAATTCAGCGATCTCCTGGAAGCCTGCATCGAGGATCTGACCGTTAATGTCGGACAGGCGAATGAGGATGGAGTCTGGGTATTGAACCCCTTCGACGCGGCCGGGCTGCAATTCGATGTCGTGCTGATTTGCGGCCTGAACGAGGGAGTGTTCCCCGCTACCACGCGGCAGGATTCGCTTTTCGACGATCGAGAGAGAGAAGTGATCCGTGAAGGCCTGAAGAAAAAAGCCGTGCATCTCCCGCTTTGGGCCCTGGCGCCATCCACTGTTCAAATGGTACAGGAAAGCCTGCTGTTTCTCATCGGGCTCGGTACCGCGCGGGAGCATATTGTCCTTTCCTACCAATCCTGCGACACCGACGGTCGCGACAGGGTTCCCAGCGAATTCTTCCGCAGCGTGTGGAACCTGGCCGGTTGGCCGTCTTCGCCCGGAATATCACTCGGCGATTATGATGCATGGCGCGTGAAGGTTGCGGGTAACAACTGCTGGGTGGCGCAACATTTCAAGCGTCAAAAGGATCTCCCGCCCTACCAACGCATGCCGATGCCCGGCGAGTCTTATCTAGCTACCGTTCCTCTTCCTCTTTGCTGCGCGACCGACGAAGCACGGCAGCGCATCGCGCGCGCGGCAGATGATCCCGCATTGACCGCGGAACTTGCGCGTTTCCGTTCAAGCCAAGCCACCACCCCCACACCCACTCCGGCTGCACGCGCCACCGTCGAGGGGCTCGACGTCGAGCGGGCACGCGAAGCTTTTTTCAGCACTCCCGAAAAGACGCGCGCTGCAACGGAAGCTTATTGCGGACGGCTGCGCAGTTCCTACGGTCGCGGCCTCGCCGGAGACTGGCTTGCCCGGCACAACGAACTAAGTCCGACCGCACTGGAAGTGCTGGCCAAATGCCGCTACCGCTTTCTCCTTTCCAAGATGTGCTACATCCAGGAACTGCGCACCCAGGAAGATACACCGGACATCATGGATCGCGGGCGCATCATCCATCGGATTCTTGAACTGGCGTATGGCGCGTTGAAGGGCGACACGGAACCCCTCGCGGCCATCGCACCAGCAATCACCAAGGACTATGCCGATATCTGCACGCCGCGATTCTGGGCCTGCCGCGCACCGGATGACTCATGGGTATTGGAGGCTCATTCTCCGCGCGACGGAAAGAAGCACGCCATTCCGCTCTGTTCATTCAATGCCGCTCCGTCAAAGCGATACATCGCTTTTGCGCGCGAGGTGGCGGATGCGGTATTCGACGAAGCGGAGAAGTCCGGGGAACTGGTTCGGCTCGGAGATCCTGGCATTTGGATGACCGAGAAACCGAAAATCCGGCAGATTATCACCAATTACATCGCACTGGATATCGAATCCGCGGAAAGCGAACGACGATTCCCGGCTCTCTTCGAACTTCGATTCGGACGACAGTTCGACCGCAGCGGACCGGACATGCCCGCGCTTGCGCTTGGCGATGCAGACGATGCAATACATGTGCACGGCCAGGTGGATCGCGTGGACCTCATTTTCGACGAATGCGGCAAACTGGAAACGCTGCTTGTCGTGGATTACAAGGGCCCGAGCCGCGGCATGTGCAACGAAGTCGCTTATGCAGAGGAAATCGCCGATAACCTCGATTGCCAGCTTCCCGTATACGGCTTCGCTGCGCAACAATTCTTCTTCAACCGCAACAACACACCCGAGTTGAACGCAAAAACGGCCGCCGTCTATCATATTCAGGACCGCAATCCAGACAGCATGAGCAGGCAGTTCAGAAAAGGACGCGTCCGACTCAATTACTTGATCAATGAAAAGCAACCGCTGACGACGTCTTTTATGAACCAGCTTTACGCCAATCTGGACCGGCTCAAGGACGCCGACTTCTCCGTCGCCCCTCTCGATTGCACCTACTGCGATTTCAAGCACATCTGCAGGGTGGACGTAAACGCCCTGGCCGCCGCGGGCGGAGGGGATGAATCATGAACATCGTCTTCCAAGCGTCCGCAGGCACGGGAAAGACATACCAGGTAACGCACCTGTATGTCTCACTCCTGCTCGGACGCCGCTATAAAATGTGTGGCGATGACGGCGCACCCTGTATCCTCCACGAGCCGGAAGAGGGTAAACCCATAGACCCACGCCGGATTCTGCTTATGACCTACACCGAGAATGCGGCGGCTGAACTCCGTACTCGCGTGACACAGCTCGTCCTGAAGGCCCGACACGAAGCCGAGGAGAAAAGGGATACCACGGAAATCGAACAGACGATCCGGGTTCTCCGTGCCCTGCCCTCCGCGCCAATCAGCACCATTCATTCTTTTTGCGCCGGATTGCTGCGCGAACGGGCGCTCGATGCCGGCATCTCGCCCTCGTTTATCGTCATGGATCAGGACGAGGCCGAGGAACTGCTTGAGCAGACGGCGCGCGAGGAGTTACTGGCGCGGCTCAACCCCGATTCAAACGAGACAGAAGACATCGCGGACGCCGATTTTCGCGCTTTCTGCGAAACCGTTCGCGTTATGGGCGGAACATACGGAAGCAGTGTGGTGCAAACCGTCTGCAACCTGCTGCGTCAGGCGGACAGCAAGGGAATTGATCTCGCGGCGGCGGAGTCATTACTGCCTCCCAAGACACACACCGCCACATCTGCCGCCATCCTGAGCATTCTCGACGGGCTCAAACGCGCAAAAGCGGAGCGCGGGGGCGAACTCCCCGGCAAGGCCAACGAAGTTTTCCAGACATTGGAAAATATTTCGCGCGATTTTCCAGAGATTGGAAAAAAGGCGGAATACGACGATTTCCTCGAAGCCGTCGCATCCGCAGGGCTATCCTCATTCAGCGGCAAGGGCGACTTGACCACGCTCTCGCGCGAATTGAAGGCACTTGTGGAACAAATCAAGTTGGTGATTCACTATCGCAGGCACTACGATCAAATACGCGCCTTTGCACGGTATGCCGCATTTGTCGCGAAAAAATATTCGGAGCGCAAGCTGCAGCTCGGTATGCTCGACTTCGACGACCTTCTCCTGCGTACCCGCGACCTGCTCCGCAAGCGTCCTGAGTGCATCCAGCCCTTCGAATATATCATTATGGATGAAGTGCAAGATACGTCTCGGATTCAGTGCGAAATCGTCGAACGCTTATGGAATCCCCGAAGCACCCGGCTCGTTATTTGCGGCGATGCAAAGCAGGCGATCTACGCCTGGCGCAATGCAGATCCGCAGGTCATGCGCGATCTCTCGGACCGCATCGCCACCATCCCGGCGCATCGCCATGTAGCCCTCCGCACAAGCTATCGCAGCAAGGATTTGTTGCTCGATTTCGTCAACCTGCTGTTCACACGCGTGTATGGCGAGACCTATACCCGTGACGACCGCCTTGCTCCGGCCGAGAGCAAGAATGCATGCGTTCGGAAACAGGCCGAGACGCCGGTCGTGGAAATGCTCATTCCAGACTGGGAAATGGACACTGATGATTCCGGGGCCGAAGGCGAAAGCGGCTACGATAACAACATACCGTCCGCTGAAGAACGTGTGAAACATGAAATGGAGGCGATCGCCGCCCGCATTCAACTCCTTGTGAGCGGCTCCGCAGACTGGAGCCCGCGTTTTCGATATTCCGACGCGAGCGAAAAGTTTGATGCCACCAACACCTCGAACGCATTCCGATACTCCGATATCCTGATCCTGCTGCGACGCACTACGAACCAGCAGATCCTGGAGCACGTACTCCGCCGCCATGGAATTCCCTACCGCATCAGCGGACGAGGGAAAGGACTGTTCTCCAGGCAGGAAACAAAGGACGTTCTTCTTTTCTTCCGCGTCCTTCTCCATCCATTCGACAGTATTTCACTGATCGGTTTTCTCCGCTCGCCCTGGGTGTCTCTATCCGACGAGGCGATCCTTCAATTGGGGTGGGAAAAGACTTCGTTCAGCGAATCGCGACTGCGCGCAAACGTCCTCACGAGTCCACCCGCCATCCTCCCGGACATTGATGCCGATCAGCTTCAGCGCTTGGCGCGCGCGCGAGATTTAATCCTCCGATATCGAAGGCGTCTGGATACGCATCTACCGTCGGAACTATTGCGGTCAATCATCGCAGAAACGGGCTACGACGCTGTTCTTTCCGGCACATTCCGGGGAACCCAACGCCTTGCCAATCTGCGCAAGTTGATTGATTGGCTGCGCACGGCCGAGCGAGGGGGCAAAATATTAACCGCCGACATTTGCGCCCTGCTGCGCAAGCACGCCGAATCGCCGCCCGAAATACCAGAAGCGGTCCTGCTTGACCCCGACCAGAATGCGGTCACTATCATGACTGTTCACGGAGCCAAGGGACTGACCTCGCGGGTCGTCTTTGTCCCAGACATAGCGGGCACACCCCTGTCGGATTCAGGCTGGGCCATGCTAGACACGCAGCCGGAAAGCGCCTCAGATCCTATGCTCCACGTCCGCACGGAGGACATCCTTCGAGAAAGGGTTTTCACACCAGGCTTCGAGGAAGCACGAAGACGCATGAAGGATATTCGCGACAACGAATCGCTGAATCTCTTTTACGTGGCGATGACCCGTGCGCGTGATCTCGTTGTGCTCTCAGGCGCAAAAGGAAGCCGTACCGGAAGCAACACCTGGCGCTCTGCCATGGATTCCCTGGTCCTAGAGGAAGCTTCAGCTTCCGAGTTGATCCGGAAGAAAACCTACGCGGAGCTTGCCGATGCCCTGGTGACCCTCGGTCTTGCGGAAGAAGTTCCGGGAATAACGGTAAGGCCTTTGCTAGAAGCCTTCGCGCATGCTTCCGTTTTCTGGCCAAAGAAGTCAACACACCCCCGCACTCTTCGCTATCCCGCCACGCTGTTGTCGGGACATCAAGCCATACCCCTCGAGCCAACGACAGCCGAAACGGAGCGCGATGCGGACACCGGCACGGCCGCTGCGTTCGGCACGGCTGGGCATTCTGTGCTGGAACGGCTGGCCTCAAGAAGCTGGACGGGCCCGATCCAGCCTCTGCTATCTGCCGCAGCAAGTGAATCTGAGTTGGCCGATGATCAAGCCGCCGCACTGCTCAAGCGAATCGAAATGGCCCTCCCGGAAATCCGCAAGACCACAAGGGACTCCAAGGTCATCGGCATTGAATGGGCGTTTACTCTTTTCACCGAAGCCCAACGCACCCGCCTGCTGGTGGATGGGACGATTGATCTTCTCCTTGAAGATTCCGCGTCTCGTCCTGTAATCATTGATTACAAATTCACCGATGAAAATACCGTCGAACTCCTTCACCGTTACAGTCTTCAACTCAATCTTTACCGGGAAGCCGTTCGGAGGATGACTTCTTCCGCCTCCGCACCACAAGCGATGCTTCTCGCAATCGGAACTGAATCGTGCCGCGCGATTGAGATTCCAGAAGATGCCGATGCTCTGCTGAAGGCGGTTGAAGCTGCTCGATCGCTCAGCGCCGACTGAGGTTCGCATGGCTCACAGCCTTGACATAATCGAGGATGCCCTGCGTGATGGACAGAGCCAATGCTTCACGATATTCCGCTCGCAGCATAAGCTCCTCTTCCGCTGTATTGGATACAAACCCGCATTCCACAAGAGCCGCTGGACAAGGTGCATTCTTCAAGACCATAAACCTTGCCCTGCGCAATCCGCGATCGGTTGCCTTCGTTTTCTGAACAAACGCCCGTTGAAGATAATACCCCAGTATAACATTTGCCTCGTCATGCAGATTGCCTGCATGCGCAATCTGATCGCTCCGGGATGACGTCTGCGCCGCCGTAACAGGACAGCCGGGCGCGGCGATGACGAAGGTTTCCACACCGCTTGCTGATCGCGAGACGGCTGAATTCAAATGAATGCTTACGAACACGTCCGCACGCCATTGCGCTGCCTTGGCGGTACGGTCAGTTAACGGAATGAATCGGTCCGTTTCGCGAGTCATATAAACCTTCAAGCCGGCATTGGCCAGATGGCCTCGAACCCGCCGGGCCACATCCAGGACAACCCTCTTCTCTTCTACGTTGCGACGCCCAATGGCTCCCTTGTCATTCCCCCCATGCCCGGGATCCAGCACGACCACCGCTGCCTTGTTCCGGGACAGGTAGCTTGAAGGTCGCATCAGGGGATCCACAGTCTTGCGCGCATCGGCTTCGCTGATCAGCCAGCGACCCCGACTGCGAATGACCGGCTTGTGCATCCATACCACCTTGCCATTGAAAACGGATCGCCGGCTATCCACCTCGAATTCCCAATCACCTGAGTTTCCACGAAGATGAACTCGGCTCCCCGGAGGCACGCGAATGGTTAAATTGTAAATAGCAGCGAGATCACGCAGCGAGTAATACCGTTCACCACCCACAACCGACACGCGAAGATCGCTGATGTTCGAAGCAGCCCAGACGCTCTCCCCGATACCGGGACTGCAAAGCATGCAGACAACCCAGAGTAGCACTGCCTTCCATTGTATCCCTGATGCGAAACGCATTATTGCCAACCGTTGACCGTATAGTATGACCGCAACCTATCCTTGACGAGGCTCTTTTACAAACAGACTGATATTGATGATGCTTGCGGGTTCCCCATGAGCGGAGTATGTTTTTTCAATAGTGACAATATCTCCACGGAAACATCCAACGCAGGAGGAAGAACCATGTTGCGACTTCGCCGCCTTTCTTCAAGCATCGCGCTGGCACTCATCTTGTCCATAGCACCCGTCCAAATGTTGCTTGCTCAACCGGGACAGAAAGAGGATACCGACCTGCCCTCCAAATGGTTTCAGAAAGCAAAAGGATACGAACAGGCACTGGAGCTACAAGCAGAAACAGGCGCGGACATTTTCATCTATTTTACCCGGGAAGCGCCCAGTGATGAAAAAGGTCTTTGCCGATGGTTTGAATCGAAGGGGTTGAGCGACGTAAAGATTCGCAAATATCTCCGAGATTATATCAAGGTCAAAGCCCCTTTGCCGTCCAATCCCGACACACAGAAGCTGGCGGAAGCTTTTGAAGTCGGGAAAACACCGGCTGTGTATATCGTCCAACCGAAAAGACGCCCACAAAAGTGTGCTGTTTTTGACTGGACCGACAAGAAACCGAAACTGCTCAACGCAGACGAAATGATCGAGGTGTTTCGGGTCCGCAGCAGTGAGCGATACCAGCTGCCTTCGGAAGCTGACACAAAGTAATCGAACGACCGGTCGAAACGCCTATTTCTTGGCTGCCTCGGCCTTTCCTTCAGATTTTGCCTTCTTGCCCTTTTTTTCCTTGGCGACGGGTTGTTGCTGCTCCGTCTTCTCCGGCTTGGCCTTCTTCTTGCGGGGTGCCTGCGGCACAAAGTTCACCCACTCAAGAATAGCCATATCCGAGCTGTCGCTTCCGCGGCGCCCAAGGCGGGTGATCCGCGTATAGCCGCCTGCCCGGTCCGCAAAAGAGGGGGCGATCTTCTCAAACAGAATTTGAACAGCCTCATCCTGACGCAAGCGGGCAACAGCCTGCCGTCTCGCAGCGACTGTACCTTTTTTGCCAAACGTAACAGATTTCTCCGCCAGGCTGCGCACGGCTTTCGCCTTTGGTAACGTGGTCGTAATCCGGCGTGCCTTGATCAGATTACAAACCAATCCGGCAAGCAGCGCATCACGATGAGAAGATGTCCTGCCCAGCTTAACGGTTCTTTTGCGATGCCTCATGATTCAACCTCACACAATTTAATCGTTATTCGCTGCTGCGCGTCTTGAGCACTTCGGCGTCGAACGTCATCCCGAGAGACAGACCCAGCTCGGACAGCTTCTGCTTGATCTCGTTCAATGACTTCTTTCCGAAGTTCCTGTACTTGAGCATTTCTGCTTCCGTCTTCTGTGCCAGCTCGCCCACCGTGGTGATGTTCGCGTTGTTCAGACAGTTTGCGGCTCGAACGCTCAACTCGATTTCGTTCACACTGATGGACAGCTTACGGCGAAGCTCCTCACGCTCCGGATCCACCTGCCGCTCGCTCTCTTCAAATTCGATCAGATCTTTGTCATAGCTGACAAACACATCCAGGTGATGCCTCAGGATCGCTGCGGACAGCGTCAGCGCATCATCGGGTGTTACTCGTCCGTCAGTCCAGATTTCAAGAACGAGTTTGTCATAGTCCGTGCGCCTGCCGACGCGGGTATTCTCCACCATGAACTTGACGCGGCGAACGGGCGAGAAGAGTGAATCCACAGGAATCAACCCGATCACCTGTTCTTCCTTCTTGTTCCAATCCGCCGGGCAGTAGCCGCGACCTATCTTGATCTCCAACTCCGCCTCAAGCTTGCCGTCCCGATCCAGCGTCGCAATATGATGAGCCGGATTCAAAATTTCAACATTGCCATCCGTTTGAATATCGCCGGCGGTCACCTCTCCGGGACCCTTGACGCTAATACGAAGCTTGCGCGGCGACCGCGTATACGTCTTCAACAACACCTGTTTCAGATTCAGGATGATGTCCGTGACGTCTTCAACAACGCCTGGCAGGTTGCAGAACTCGTGGAGTGCGCCTTCGATTTTCACGGACGAAATAGCTGCACCCTCAAGAGACGACAGCAGAACCCGGCGAAGCGAATTGCCGATCGTTCGGCCATATCCGGCCTCGAAAGGTTCCGCAATGAATTTTGCGTATGTGTTGGTGGCCTCGGCTTCGTCCTTGACGATGCGCCGCGGCATTTCGAAACGACCCAGACGTAATGGCATGACTAGTCCTCCCAGAACCGGGCGTTAGCCGGCTCGTATGGTGTCCTTTTAGTTTCTCTTACTTCGAGTACAACTCTACAATAAGATTCTCTCTCACAATCGGCGCGATCTCTTCACGTGTCGGCACGTGCAGCACTTCGCCCCTGAACAACTGTTTATCCAGCGAGAGCCATCCGGCAAGGCCGCGACTCTCCGCCACTTCCATAAAACGTGATGCATACTCACGACCCTGCTTGCGATCGCGCACCTCCACCACATCGCCCGCCTTGAGTACCATGGAAGGAACATTGGTCTTCTGGCCGTTTACCGCAATGTGGCCATGGCGAACAATCTGGCGCGCAGCCCGGCGCGATGGCGCAAAGCCAAGGCGGTAGACAACGCTATCCAAGCGCATCTCAAGGCTCTGCAAAAGCTTTTCGCCTGTTACGCCACGAACCTTCAATGCGCGCTTGAAGAAAAGACGAAACTGCCCTTCCTGCAGTCCGTACATTCGACGAAGCTTCTGTTTCTCGCGCAATTGAACTCCGTAATCGGAAAGCTTTCCACGCCGCGCACCATGCATGCCAGGCGCAGGCCGTCCCGTCTCAATCGGGCACTTCGCCATATAGCACCGATCTCCCTTGAGGAAGAGCTTAACGCCCTCCCGGCGACAAAGTTTGCACGCTGGACCCGTATATCTACCCATATCCAATCTCCTGCCGTTTCTCGAAAACCTAGACGCGCCGTCTTTTCGGCGGCCTGCAACCATTATGAGGCATCGGGGTTATATCACGAATGGATGTCACATTCAGACCCGCCGATTGCACCGCCCGAATCGCCGACTCACGACCAGCACCCGGGCCCTGTACCCTGACTTCAACTTCATGCATTCCATGACTGACAGCCTGTCTCGCGGCTTCCTGCGCCACGATTGTCGCAGCATAAGCCGTACTCTTACGCGATCCCTTGAACGCGCACCGTCCCGAGGAACTCCAAGACACCACGTTCCCCTTCATATCAGTGATGGTGACCATCGTGTTGTTGAACGAAGCCCTTATAAACACGATTCCAACAGGTACGTTTTTCGATCCCTTGCCGCGAGAGCGCTTGACCGCTTTCTCTTCACCAGCCCCCGCATCCGCGCTTACTTCCGCCGCAGGTGCAGCCGGCGCTGCGGCAGCAGTCGCCGCCGCTTCTTTGCCTTCATCCGCTTTCTTTTTCTTCTCTTCTGCCATATCCGTATCCCCGCTCAAGCGCGCAGCACATTCGATGTGCGCAATAAGCTGTTAGTTTACTTCTCGTCGGTCTTCACGGCGGCACGAGCTTCCTTGCCACGTACCGCACCCACGGTCTTCCGTGGCCCTTTGCGCGTTCGCGCGTTCGTACTCGTGCGTTGACCTCGAACCGGCAAGCCTTTCCTGTGGCGCACGCCACGATAGCTGCCGATGGAAATCAAACGTCGTATGTTCTGTGAGACCTCTCGGCGCAGGTCCCCTTCCAACTGGTAATCGCTTTGCAGTATGGATGCGACCTTTGTGATCTCTTCATCCGTCAGATCATCCGCTTTCTTCGCCGGATCAATCCCGGCTTTATCCACCACTTGCCGTGCAAGCGCCGGGCCGATCCCGTAAAGATAGCGCAACGAATACTCAATCCGCTTCCGGCCCGGAATGTCTATTCCCAATACTCTAGGCATTCGACCTCTCCTCTAACCCTGGCGCTGTTTATGCCGCGCGTTCGTGCAGATTACCCGCACGACCCGTTTGCGGCGAACCACTTTGCAGCGTTCGCAGATGCGTTTAACTGAACTCCTGACTTTCATTTCCTCAAACTCCCCGGCTGGTTATCACCAGCCTGCCGGTCGCCATATCATATGGCGACAACTCAACTGTAACTATATCACCAATCGCGATAGCCGCCGCAGCCGGCTTATCTTCACCGCGAGCCGCGCAAACCACGATTTCATGGCCATTCGCCAATTTAGCACGAAAGACCGACTCTGCTACCACACCAACCACCCGCGCGTCCAGTCGAATTATCTCCGCTCCAGACACGTGAGTATCTCCGGACCATCCTCGCCAATGGCAATAGTATGCTCAAAATGGACCGACGGCTTGCGATCTCGCGTCACGACCGTCCACCCATCCTCCAGCACCTCCACGTCAGCCTCGCCCATATTTATCATTGGCTCTATGGCTAATGTCATTCCGGCTTTCAGAACAGGGCCTCTCCCCGGAGATCCGAAATTCGGTATCTGCGGGTCCTCATGCATGCTGCGCCCGATTCCGTGACCAACAAATTCCCGTACCACGGTATAACCGGCCCGGACCGCCACTTGCTCGATCGCATGAGACACGTCGGACAATCGCGCACCACAGACCGCTTTTTCTACAGCAGTCTCAAGCGCTTTCTTCCCAACAGAAACCAACCTGATCAAATCAGGATCCGAAACACCAACCATCACCGTTGTGGCGGTGTCTCCGATGAACCCATCGAATTCCACCCCCACATCGAGACTGACCAAGTCTCCCATTTCGATCCGACGCCCACTGGGTATCCCGTGAACAACTTCCTCGTTCACCGACACACAGATGTGCCCCGGATATCCTCTATATCCAAAGAACGCACTCTTTCCACCCAGACCGCTGATGCACTTCCGCGCAAGATCATCCAACTCTTCCGTCGTCACACCCGGCGCGATACCTTGCGCAACTGTGTCCCTGACTTGCGCGGCCATACGGCCACTCACCCGCATCCGGGCTACCTCCTCGGGGTTTTTGATAATAATCATGTCCCCGCGGACCCGCCCTCCCCAAGCGCGGAGAGGATCTCAGCCTCGGTCATTTCCTTGGCCTGACCCGCATTGATCCGCGTCAAAACACCCTTCTTTTCATAATAATCAATCAAGCTTTGCGTCTGGCGTTTGAACACATCGAGACGGTTAATCACCGTGGCCTCCGAATCGTCGGGGCGCTGATACAGATCTCCGCCACAAGCATCGCATACACCCTCCACTCGTGGAGGAATGTTACGCACATGATAAACAGCCCCGCAATTACGACACACGCGGCGACCGGCCAGACGGTCCACAAGTATGGCCCTCGGTACATCGAGAAGAAACACCCGCTTGAGCAGCCCGCCGTGCGAAACCAACACCTCATCAAGTAATCGAGCTTGCTCCGTCGTTCGAGGGAATCCATCGAACATGTATTTCGCATCCACGGAATCTTCTTCAATCCGCTCGGTTACAATCCGCATAATCACGTCGTCGGGAACCAACTCCCCCTTTTCCATGTACGAGCGTGCTTCGAGGCCAACCGACTTCCCGGCCTTGACTGCTGCGCGCAACATGTCACCCGTGGAAACATGAATGTAATCTGTTGCGGACTTAAGGCCTTCGGCAATCGTGCCTTTGCCAGCTCCGGGCGCTCCAAGAAGTATAATCGCCTGCATAAAACTATTTCCTGCTCCGGAGTCGGCCCTTTTTCAAAAAGCCATCATAGTGACGCATAATCAGGTGAGATTCCACCTGCCGCATCGTATCCAACATTACGCCGACAATGATCAGGAGGCTCGTACCTCCGAAGAAGGACGCTACAATCCAGGGGATCCTGAACTGCTGAGCCATCACGGTCGGTAGCACGGCAATCAAGGTAAGGAAAATCGCGCCCGCAAGGGTAATGCGCGTCATGGTCTTATCAAGAAACTCAGCTGTAGGCCTGCCCGGCCGAATTCCTGGCACATATCCCCCATATTTCTTGAGGTCATCCGCTATCTGGATCGGATTAAACTGCGTGGCCACCCAGAAATAGGAGAAAAACAGAATCATCAGCGCATACAATGTATTATAAAGCGGTGTCCCAAAATCCACCGCAGCAGCCATTCGCTTGAAAAAGTCAATGGGCACCATTCCGAGAATTTTGGAGGGAAACATCAGAATGGCCTGCGCAAAGATGATAGGCATAACGCCCGAGTAGTTTACACGCAACGGCATGTACGTACTCTGACCGCCATAAATTTTGCGCCCGATAACCCTCTTTGCGTACTGCACCGGGATCTTGCGCTGAGCCTGAGTCACTGCCACGACACCCGCCACCACAAGGAAAATCATGACCAGAAGCCCGATCAGGTGGAAGATGGTGTATTGGGCCACTCCGTCCACCGGTGAGAACATATTAATAGTCGCCTGCACCGCGCCCGGCAAACGGCTCACGATGCTGATAGTGATGATCAATGAAATGCCATTGCCGATACCTCGCTCGGTCATTTGCTCACCCAGCCACATCAACAACATCGTGCCGGTGGTCATAACCATGACCGTCAAAATACGGAATCCCCATCCAGGCGTCATAACGATCTGCCGGGTAATCCCCATGGCCTCCGGGTGTTCCAATGCAACGGCCATCGCATAGCCCTGCACAATGCACAGCGCCACCGTCAGATAGCGGCCATATTGCGTTATCTTCTGCCTTCCCGCATCTCCCTCACGTGCCAGCCGCTCTAACGCAGGAATGACCGCAGTCAGCAACTGCAAAATGATCGAGGCGCTGATGTTCGGCATGATGCCCAACGCGCCGACAGCGCAATTCTCAAGAGCACCACCACTGAAGAGGTCAAAGAGCCCCAGAAATCCGCCTCCTGCCGTTGCCCGAATCTGTGCGATGAATTCGCGCAGGGCTACCGCATCCACGCCCGGAGTCGGTATCATGGCAAGTACGCGCACGATAAAGATCATGCCGAATGTGAACAGAATGCGCTGCCGCAATTCCGGGATTTTAAAACTGTTGGCAAAAGCTGAAAGCATAGGACGATTGCGCTCCCGTTGAGCTACTTGATAACCTCACAAGTTCCACCGGCCGCCTCGATTTTAGACCGGGCCGACCCACTGAATGCATGAGCTTTCACCACCAGCTTATTGCTCAAATCACCCGTTCCGAGTACTTTGACCACTTTACCAGGTCCGCTTACAATGCCGTGCTTTCGAAGAAGCTCGACATTCACTTCCGTCCCTGAATCGAAACGTTGAAGCGCTCCGACATTCACCGGCAGAAACGCCTGCCGATTGCGGCTCTTAAAGCCTCTCTTTGGCAGGCGGCGAATAAGGCGCATCTGCCCACCTTCAAAGGTCGGCTTGCGCTTATGACCGGCACGTGCCATCTGACCTTTATGGCCCTTGCCCGCTGTTTTACCCTTGCCCGATGCGCGGCCGCGCCCCACGCGCATACGCCGCTTTTTCGAGCCCTCTACCCTTGTCAATGAATGAAGACTGATTGCCATGGCTACACTTCCATCTTCCGTGTCGCTTCAATTTCTTCGCGTGATTTGAGCTGCTCCAGTGCGTTAACGGTTGCCTTAACTACATTCAGCGCATTGCTGGATCCCAGCGACTTTGCCAACACATCGCGCACACCACCCAGGTCAAGCACCGCGCGGCAACCGCCGCCGGCTATTACACCCGTTCCAGGCGATGCCGGCTTCAACAGCACAACAGCAGCTCCAAACTTGCCCGTTACTTCATGCGGCAGTGTGCGATCTTTCATCATCACACTGAACATGCCTCTCTTCGCCTGATCCGTGGCTTTCCGAATGGCATCCGCCACTTCATTTGCTTTGCCCAATGCGTACCCGACATGTCCCTTGCGATCTCCGACAACCACCAGCGCACTGAAACTGAAACGCCGGCCGCCTTTAACGACCTTGGCGCATCGGTTCACCTGGATAACGCGCTCCTCAAATTCTGATTCTACCGGGCTCTCTGCCTTTGTCTTCTTCCTCACGAGCCTGCTCCTTCACATCAATAACGCTTAGAACTTCAAACCAGCCTCGCGCGCGGCTTCCGCCAAAGCCTTCACACGCCCCCTGTAAGGGAAACCACCACGATCAAACACAACGGCCTTTACCCCTTGCTTCAATGCCGCGGCCGCTGCTGCGCCTCCAAGCTGCTTCGCGACTTCCACCGTCTTTTTGCCTGCGACGGACTTCATTTCCTCGCTCAAGGTGGACACCGCAGCCAGCGTTTTCTCGGCATCGTCATCCACAAACTGGACGTACATCTGCCGGTTCGACACAAAGACACTCATCCGCGGTCGTTCCGCCGTACCCTTGACCTTCTGCCTCACTCGCAGATGGCGCCGCCGCCGATAATCGCTTCTTGAATCAATTTTCATGATTAAGCCACCGTCTTTCCAGCCTTGCGACGTACATGCTCACCCTTGATACGCACACCCTTTCCCTTATAAGGTTCGGGAGGACGAAATGCCCGGATTCTTGCACTCACCTCTCCAACGAGTTGATTATCAACGCCGCTTATATTGATGTTTGTGTTATCAGCCACTTTGACCGTAATACCTTCGGGAACCATGTATTCCACTGGATGCGAGAATCCCAGCGACAGCACCAGCTTGCGCCCCTGAAGGGCCGCACGGAATCCCACCCCATGAATCTCAAGATCTTTTGAATAACCCTTATGAACACCCTCGATCATGTTTGCAATGAGGCTCCGAGCCGTGCCGTAAACAGCGCGGCTTTCTTTATCCTCACGGGAACACGACACGACGACTTGCCCACCCTCCACCGCGACACCGATGTATGGCGGAAACGTTCGTGACAACTCGCCCTTCGGCCCCTTGATGCTCACCGAGGAGCCCTTCGCCGTCACGGTCACTTCCTTGGGCACCACAACAGGCTTTTTTCCAATTCTCGACATGCTCGCACTCCCTAAGACTTTTCAAATTCCTACCAGACGTAGCAGAGAACCTCTCCCCCCGTCTTGGCCGCTCTTGCTTCACGATCCGACATGACACCTTTTGACGTGCTCAACACCGCAACGCCCATCCCGCCGACCACGCGCGGAATGCTCTTCGCAGAAACATACCGCCGAAGCCCCGGCTTGCTGATGCGTCGTAGCCCGCGGATCACCGGCGCCTGCTCGGGCCCATGATACCGCAAATAGACGCACAGATCTTTCTTTCCACCGTGCCCTTCGGTTACGTAGTCCGAAATGAATCCTTCTTTTTTGAGCACACGCGCTAATTCGCCCTTCAGCGTAGAGTAAGGCATTTGTACCTTCTCAAGTCCCGCACGATGGGCATTGCGAATTCTCGTCAGCATGTCCGCTATGGGATCACAAACACTCATGGTCTCTCCATCCTGGCCCGTTACCAACTCGCCTTGATCACGCCGGGGATCTTGCCCTCGGACGCCAGCTCCCGGAAACATATCCGGCACAACTGGAACTTCCGCAGATAAGCGCGCACACGACCGCAACGCTTACAGCGGTAATACTTGCGGGCCTTGAACTTCGGCGGCCTGCTTGCCTTTACCATCATTGAAATCTTAGCCAAAGCATCCTCCCGTTTCTCGCTCTACGCGCTGGCGAATGGAACGCCAAGTTGCTTCAGCAACTCGAGCGCTTCTTCGTCAGTCTTCGCCGTGGTTACAATGGTTATATCCATGCCCTGAGCCTTTTTAACATGATCCGGCACAATCTCCGGAAATATCGTCTGGTCCTTCAACCCGAGTGTGTAGTTCCCGGCGCCATCGAATTTACGAGGCACACCGCGGAAGTCACGAATACGCGGGAGCACCGCATTAATCATGCGCTCCAGGAATTCATACATGCGATCGCCGCGCAACGTAACCTTTGCGCCGATCGGCATGCCTGCACGCAATTTAAAATTGGAAATGCTCTTCCGCGCCTTGGTCAACACGGGCTTCTGCCCCGTTATCCGCGTAAGATCTTCGGACACCAATTTCAAGGCATCCTTGTCCGCAGACGTGCTTACACCCATGTTGACGACGATTTTAACCAGCCGTGGAATCTCAAGCACATTCTTATAGCGCCCGGACTCTTTGAGCTGCTTTACCACTTCGTCCCTATATTTGTCCTTCAACGTTGCCATTTTCATTCCACAGCGGCTCCCAGCCAACCCGGCAAGGGATTACCATTATTTCGACTGCTTCTTTTTGCCATCCTTGCCCGTCGCCCGTTCATCGGACGCTTTCACAAGCTTAAGGTTCGACACATGAATCGGCGATTCCTTCTCAACGATGCCACCCTGAGGATTATCCTGGCTCTTGCGTAGATGCTTTTTCACATAACGAAATCCTTCGACAATTGCCCGGCCCGTGTTCGGAAACACCTGCAGCACTTTGCCGGTTTTCTTGCCGTCCGCATCCTCGCCCGCGATCGCCATGACGATATCGCCTCGGCGAACATGGAGCTTCTTCTGCTTTGTCATGGTTCCTCGTTTCACTAGATCACCTCAGGCGCCAGGGAAATTACCTTCATGAAATTTTTCTCGCGCAATTCGCGGGCCACCGGTCCAAAAATACGGGTTCCGCGCGGATTCATCTGATCGTCTACAATCACGCATGCGTTGTGATCGAAACGCAGGATGGATCCATCCGCTCTGCGTATGGCATGTTTCGTACGAACGATCAATGCCCTGTGTACTTCACCCTTCTTAACCATCCCCACAGGCTGAGCTTCCTTAACAGCCACCTTGATCACATCGCCGATTCGCGCATAGCGCTTGCGCTGTCCGAGCACCCGTATGCACTGGACTCGCCGCGCGCCGGTATTGTCGGCCACTTCGAGATTACTTTGCAGCGCTATCATTTTCGCTCTCCATCGTGACGCCTTTTCCGGCCTTCACTATTTTCAGAAGGCGCCAGCGCTTAGTCCGGCTAAGAGGACGGGTCTCTGAAATCTCAACCACATCCCCCACCTTGGCTTCATTTTTCTCATCATGGACGTGGAACTTCTTGCTATGCGTGAGTTCCTTCCCATACACGGGGTGTCGAACTCGACGCTCAACACGAACCACGATGGTCTTGTCCATGGCGTCGCTGGTCACAATGCCGCGCCGCACCTTGCGAACCCCTCGTTGACTGGTCGTTTCCATGGTCACCTGTTTGCCTTCGTACGCGCCTGCATCACGGTTAAAATCCTCGCGATGTCCCGCCTTAACTGGCGGAGGCGGGTCGCTTTTTCAATCTGCCCAGTGGATTGCTGAACCCGCAGGTTGAAGAGCTCCTTGCGAGTCTCTTCGTGCCGCTGCCGCAGCTCATCATCCGTTAATTCTCTCAATTCCATTGCCTTCATAAATTACTCCCGCCGTTCCCCGTCATCACGCTCCACGCCGGACGAATCGCGTTCGAATAGGCAGCTTGGTAGCCGCCAGACGCAATGACTCGCGAGCCATAACTTCCGTTATACCGTCCACCTCGAAAAGCATTCGCCCGGGTTTGACCACCGCTACCCATTTATCCACGGCGGCCTTGCCCTTGCCCATGCGAACTTCCAAGGGCTTCTTCGTTATAGACTTATCCGGAAAGATGCGAATCCACATCTTCCCTTTTCGCTTCAAGGCGCGGTTCACCGCCACGCGACAAGCTTCAATCTGAACATTGGTCACCCATGCCCGCTGAAGCGATTGCAATCCATACTCGCCAAACTCCAGCCTGTTGCCGGATTGGGCCATGCCCTTCCGGCTTCCGCGCTGGCTTTTGCGATACTTCACTCTTTTAGGCATAAGAGGCATGAGACTTCTCCTTTGAGCTGTCCGATTCCTCTTCCTTGCAAATCCAGACCTTGATGCCGATCGCGCCGGCCATCGTCCGGGCTTCGGCGAATCCATACTGGATGTTCGCCCGCAAGGTATGCAGAGGCACTTTACCCTGTTTGTACCATTCGCGACGCGCCAGCTCGGAACCACCCAGGCGCCCGCTCGCGTGAACCTTGATACCGAGAACGCCAAGGTCCATCGCCATCTGGATCGCACGCTTCATCGCGCGACGGAACGAAACACGCCGCTCCAGCTGGAGCGCAATGTTCTCCGCCACCAACTGTGCGTTGGTATCCGGATCCTTAACCTCCCGGATTTCCACATAAATCTCTTTCTTCGTCATCTTCGCGATTTCCTCGCGCAGACGCTCTATATCCTGACCTTTTCGACCGATAACGATGCCCGGTCTCGCCGTGCAGACCGTTACGCGCGCCCGGTTGGCATACCGCTCTATGATAACCTCTGGAACAGCTGCGTCCTTCAAACGCTGCTTTACCAAGTCACGGATCTTCAGATCTTCGTGCAACAAATTGCCGAAGTCCCTTTTCTCCGCATACCAGCGCGACCGCCAATCCTTCTTGACGGTCACCCGGAGTCCGATTGGATTTGCTTTCTGGCCCAAGACCCGTCTCCTTTCCTAAAACTTATTTCTTCCGCCGAATTTTCTTCGGCTTTTCATCTGTCAACGTTACCCGTACGTGACTCGTTCTCTTCAAAACCGGACTCACCATTCCACGCGATCGGGGCCAGAAGCGTTTCAGCACAGGCCCCTGCTCGATCACCGCTTCGCGAACATACAACTCGTCCGCCGAGGCTTTCGCGTTGTTTTCGGCATTGGCAATAGCCGATTTCAACGTCTTCTCAAGCTGTCGCGCCGCCTTGCGCTCACTGAACCGAACCACTCTCAATGCCTCAGGAACCGGAAGCCCCCGCAGCACGCGGGCAAGATCGCGAGCCTTGAAAGGCGACATCCGCACGTATTTTGTCGCTGCCGTGATTTCCATAACCAAATTCCTCTCCACCGAAACCTGCTCACCATTACTTAAGCGCAATCACCTTATCGGTAGCCGCACCGTGTTTCCTGAATATACGGGTCGGCGAAAATTCGCCCAACCGATGCCCCACCATATTCTCTGTTATAAAAACAGACACAAATGTCTTGCCGTTATGAACCGCAAAGGTGTGGCCAACAAAGTCGGGCGTTATCATGGACCTGCGTGACCAGGTCTTGATCGGAGCCCGTGCCCCACTTCGATTCATCGCATCCACTTTCTTCTGCAATTTGGGATCCACATAGGGACCCTTTTTAACTGAACGTGCCATGGCTTACTTTCTCCGCTGGAGTATCAGGCGGTTCGACGGTTTGCGCCGGCCTCTCGTCTTCTGACCTTTCGCAAGCTTGCCCCAAGGCGATACAGGATGCCCACCACCCGATGTGCGGCCCTCTCCACCACCCATTGGATGATCGATCGGGTTCATGGCGACACCGCGGACCGTGGGACGACGCCCCATCCATCTGGCCCGCCCCGCCTTGCCAAGCGATACATTCTCATGGTCCAGGTTGCCCACTTGACCCACCGTGGCATAGCACCGAGTGCTGATCTTGCGAATCTCTCCGGAAGGCAGCCTCACATGAGCATACTCGCCTTCGCGCGCCATGATCTGAGCCGCCATACCTGCCCCGCGGACAAGCTGCGCTCCACGGCCGGGATACAACTCGATATTGTGAACCGGCATACCGAGAGGAATCTGCGCCAAGGGCAAACTGTTGCCATCCGCCGGCTCCGCCTCGGGACCTGCCATAACCTTTCCCCCTACCTTTAACCCGACAGGACAGAGGATATACCGCTTTTCCCCATCAAGATAATGAAGTAAGGCTATGTGCGCAGAGCGATTTGGATCGTATTCGACCGCCGCCACCACCGCCTCAATGCCATGCTTATCGCGCTTGAAGTCAATCAAGCGGCAGAACCGCTTGTGTCCGCCACCACGGTGACGCACGGTAATCCGCCCAGCCGCATTACGGCCTGCTTTCGATTTCCGCGGGACGATGAGAGACTTTTCCGGTCTCTTCTTCGAGAGCCCCTCGGCAGCCGACAGCACCGTAAAGCGCCGGCTCGGCGTCAACGGTTTATATGTCTTTAGTGCCATAGCCAGACTTTCCTTCTACGTAAGATCAATTTTCTCGCCTTGCTTCAATGTCACCACGGCGCGTTTCCATGCCGAGGTCTTTCCGTACTGCATCGAACGCAGGCGCTTCTTTTTGCCCCCGCGATTCATGGTGTTCACCCGCGCCACTTTAACGTTGAACGCCTGCTCAACGGCTCGCTTGATATCCACCTTGTTAGCTGTCCGATCAACGCGAAAAAGGTATTGGTTGAGGTTTTCGCTCAACACCGTGCCTTTCTCCGTCAGCAGCAGTTTCTGAATTACCGGGCGAGACTCCTTCATGCCACCCTCCCCGCCGCCTTGAGCCTCTCCGCAAGCTTTTCCATCCCGCTGCGGGTCACCACAATCAACGGATAATCTATTAACTGATAGGTATGAACACTCTCCGCGCTGACCGCTTTCACGTTTTCCATATTACGTGAAGCCATCGCCAAGTTACGCGTCACCACGCTGTCCACCAGTAAAGCACCTGATTCCGCCTTCAACTTCCTAAGAAGTGCAGCCACCAGATGAGTCTTTGGCTCTGCCAGATCCAGCTTCTCAATAACCATGACCTGACCGGCAGCAACCTTCTCGCTGAACGCGCGGCGGAAAGCGAGCCGACGAGACTTCTTATTGACCTGTTTCTCGAAATCACGCGGTTTCGGTCCAAAAATAATACCACCACCCCGCCAAATCGGCGAACGATTTGAGCCGGCTCGCGCACGCCCCGTACCCTTCTGACGATACGGCTTTGCTCCGCCGCCAGAAACCTCGCCGCGCTTCAACGTCGAAGCTGTTCCAGCTCGACATTTTGCACGATGTGCCGTAATCGCCTCATGCACGGCCTGACCGCCGCGCTTCAATTCGAGCAAATCCTCAGACAGCTCGAATTCCCCATGCCGGGAACCATCTATATTGCAAACAGGTAACTTGCTCATGACTTACCAGCCGTTTTCGAAGTCTTTTTAACCGCTTTCCGGACAAGAACGAGGCTTCCTGTCGGCCCGGGAACTGCTCCACGCACCAACAACACGTTATCCTCGTTCTTGACCGCCACAACTTTCAGATTCTGGGTCGTTACGCGCACATTGCCCATGTGCCCCGGCATTCGCTTATTCTTGAAGACACGTGCCGGCCAAGTGCGATTGCCGATTGCGCCACCTCTGCGATGCATCATGGAACCATGCGATTCCCTGCCGCCGACCATGCCGTGACGACGAACCACACCCTGGAATCCCCGCCCTTTACAGATGCCTATCACATCCACATGCGATGCGCCCTCGAAGATCGAAACGGTCAGAACATCACCGGCCTTTGCATCCTCTCCTGCATCCAGGCATATCTCGCGAAGCACCCGGCGCACCGGTACACTGGCTTTCTTGAAGTGTCCTTTTGACGCCTTGGAAACCCGCGCTTCCTTCTGATCGTCAAAACCGACCTGCACCGCGTCATAGCCGTCGTTTTCACGGGTCTTCCGCTGAACAACCGCGCACGGTCCTACCTGGATCACCGTGACCGGCACCTGGACACCCTGATCATCGAAGACTTGCATCATGCCCAATTTTTTTCCAATCAAACCATTCATAGCTTCACACTCAGATCTTGATGGTGATATCCACGCCAGCCGGCAGGTTAAGTTTCTTCAACTCATCCACCGTCTTTGCCGTCGGATCAATTATATCCAGCAGCCTCTTATGCGTCCGAACCTCGAACTGCTCCATGGACTTCTTGTCCGCGTGCGGACTCCTGTTAACACTGTATCGCTCTACCCTCGTAGGCAGAGGAATTGGACCGGCCACGCGTGCGCCGGTGCGTTTGGCCGTTTCAACAATATCTCCGGCCGACTGGTCTAACACACGATGATCGTATGCCCTAAGACGTATGCGTATGCGTTGCCCGTTCATGCTGACCCTTTAACGGTTTATCAAACTCTGCTGTAAGGATTCCGGTACTATCTCAAAACTACATGGCTCCATGCTGTAGCTCGCCCTGCCTTTTGTGAGCGACCGCAACTGAGTCGCATAGCCGAACAACTCGGCCAGCGGCACCAGCGCATGGATAATCTGGGCGGCCTCCCGCGCCTCGATCTCCGTTACTTTCCCGCGTCGCCCGTTCACATCACCCAGCACATCTCCGAGATGCACTTCCGGCGTGATAATCTCGAGCTTCATAATCGGCTCGAGGAGAACAGGCTTCGCGGCCTGCGTCGCATCGCGCAGTGCAAGCACCGCTGCAGAGCGGAACGCAGTCTCCGTGGAATCCACCGGATGAAAGCTGCCATCAACCACATTCACCCTAACGTCGTCAAGCGGATAATTACCAACAACGCCAGTTAGCAGCCCATCTCGAATTCCCTCTTCAATTGCTCCACGAAATTGAGTGGGTATTTTTTCGGCCGAAAGTGAGAACTCTATAGAGTTCTCGGCACCCCGCTCCGCCGGAGATACTTCCAGAACAACATGCCCATATTGTCCGTGACCGCCGATCTCGCGTTCGAATTTGTTTTCGCCGCGGCCGACCGAAGTCACTGTCTCCCGATAGGCCACCATCGGCTTGCCGGCATTGGCATCAACCCTGAACTCACAGAACATCCGATCCTTGATGATTTCCAGATGCAATTCGCCCATCCCCTTGATGAGCATTTGACCGGTATCGGAGTTTGTTGCCACCTGAAAGGTCGGATCCTCATCGGCGAGCGCCGCCAGGGCATCCTTCAATTTGTCGCGATCAGCCTGTGTCTTCGGTTCAATGGCCATCGCAATTACAGGGTCAGGAAACTCGATACGTTCCAGCGCAACCGGCTGGTTCTCCACGCACAGCGTATCCCCCGTTGTGATAATCTTGAGCCCGGCGATGCCTCCAATCTCTCCGGCAAACAGTTCCTCGACTTCTTCGCGATGATTGGCATGCAACTGAAGCAGGCGACCCAGCCTTTCCCTCTTCTGCACACGCGGATTATAAACGTTGTGACCCTTCTTCAATACGCCTGAATACACCCGCACAAAAGTCAATTTGCCTACATACGGATCCGTTGCGATTTTGAACGCCAAGGCGCTCATGGGTTCAAAGTCACTCACCTTCCGCATCACTTCTTTGTTCGTCTTCGGATGATGACCTATAACAGGAGGCACATCTATCGGCGAGGGAAGGTAATCAACAACCGCATCTAATAAAGGCTGCACTCCCTTGTTTCTCAGTGCACTGCCGCACAGAACCGGAACCAACTGGCCGGACAAGGTTGCCCGCCGAAGCCCTTTCTTCAGGACCTCTACAGGAACATCCGGATTATCCAGGTAGGCGGCCAAAACTTCTTCGTCCTTTTCGGCAACAAACTCAATCAGCGACGTGCGGGCCTGCTCTGCATCCGATGCCAACTCCTTAGGAATATCTCCCTCTGCAACCTTGGCCCCCAGCGTCGAATCATCAAAGATCAGCGCGCGCATGGAAAGCAGGTCAATCACACCATGAAATTGCTCTTCCTGGCCGAGAGGAAGTTGGATGGCAACGGCGGGAGCTGCCAATCGTTCGCGCATTTGACGAATGACATCGTCAAACCGCGCCCCAAGCCGATCCATCTTGTTAATGAACGCAAGGCAGGGAACTTTATATTTCTTGGCCTGATGCCACACGGTTTCCGATTGCGGTTGAACGCCCCCCACGCCGCAGAAGATGCCGATTGCTCCATCCAGCACACGCAACGAACGCTCGACCTCCACCGTGAAATCAACATGACCAGGCGTGTCAATAATATTGACCTGATGATCTTTCCAGAAGCACGTAGTCGCCGCGCTGGTGATTGTAATCCCTCGCTCCTGCTCCTGCGCCATCCAATCCATGACCGCAGTGCCTTCGTGCACCTCGCCCATTTTGTACACACGCCCGCTGTAATACAACACTCGCTCGGTAGTGGTTGTCTTTCCTGCATCAATATGCGCGATAATACCGATGTTCCGAATCGCAGACAGACCCCGCCTTCGGCCTTTCGCTTCGAGCGAGGCTTCGGCGCAAGATACATCCTGCTGTTCGGATTGTTCCACAGCGTTTACCATGAAAATACTCTGACGTTCTTACCACCGGTAATGAGCGAACGCTTTATTGGCCTGCGCCATCTTGTGCGTATCATCTCTCTTCTTGATCGCATTGCCCTGGTTCTTGTATGCCTCGGTAATCTCCAGGGCCAGGGCGCGCTTCATCGCAGTTCCCTTCCGGGCACGCGCGTAGTCCGTCAGCCAGCGCAACGCAAGGCCGACCTGGCGGTCCGCTGAAACCTCAACCGGGACCTGGTAAGTCGCGCCACCAACTCGCCGGGACTTCACTTCCACGCGCGGCTTCACATTCTCCACCGCCTGGGCAAATATCTGCAACGGATCCTCTTTTGTCATCTCGCGGATCTCGTCCAGCGCGCCATACACCACACGCTCTGCCACAGATTTCTTGCCGCGCTCCATCAGACTGTTCACCAGGCTCGTGACCAACACGCTCTCAAAGCGCGTATCGGGCAGAACCGGCCTCTTTTCCGCTCTATGCCTACGAGACATCTTTTTTATCCCTGCTTACTTGGCTTGCTTTGCTCTCTTGGCTCCATACTTGGAGCGACCCCTGTTCCGTTTTTCCACGCCGAGGCAATCCAGCGTTCCACGCACGATGTGGTAGCGAACGCCTGGAAGATCTTTCACACGACCGCCACGCACAAGCACCATGCTGTGTTCCTGCAGGTTGTGGCCCTCGCCGGGGATGTACGCCGTAACTTCTTCCCCGTTCGTCAATCGAACGCGCGCCACCTTCCGCAATGCGGAATTCGGTTTCTTCGGCGTCTGGGTCTTCACCAACAGACATACACCACGACGCTGAGGACACTGCATCAGCGCCGGTGCCTTTCTCTTGGCACGCACTTTCGTTCTACCACTCTTGACCAATTGATTAATTGTCGGCATTCGCCATCACCTCCACCAGACACACGAGCGCGAGAAACTAACAAAGCCATTCGCGCATTACAACTGCGACTTCACTCTTCCGGCGCTTTTGTACTCTCCAACAAGTCCCCACCCAGCAAATCCTCGACCGGAATCGGCTCGCCAAGCGGAACCAACTTGATATTTCGATACATCCCAAACCCCGTTCCGGCGGGAATCAGATGTCCCATAATCACGTTTTCCTTGAAGCCGCGCAGATTGTCCACGCGCCCCAATGTCGCGGCATCGGTCAGCACGCGCGTCGTATCCTGGAACGAAGCCGCAGAGATGAAGCTTTCCGTCTCCAACGACGCTTTCGTAATCCCCAGCAGCACAGGTGACGCTTCGGCCGGCCGCTTGCCTTCAGCGATCGCCTTCTGGTTGACATCCTGGAAGGATTGCTTCTCAACCTGCTCACCCCACAGGAATTCAGTATCGCCGGGATCCGTAATGCGAACCTTGCGAAGCATCTGGCGCACAATGATCTCAATGTGCTTGTCGTTGATTTCCACACCCTGCAGGCGGTAAACCTCCTGCACTTCATTTACCAGGTACTCCTGCAATTCCTGCGGCCCGCATACTTCCAATATTTCCTGGGGAACAACAGGGCCCTCAGTCAACTGCTGCCCCTTACGCACATGATCACCCTTGAAAACCACCACGTGTCGGCCCATGGGAATCAGATGCTCCTCTTCATCCTTCGTCACCGGGTCGCGCACGATGATGCGGCGCTTGCCTCTCGCCGTTCCGGCGAACTCCACCACACCATCAATCTTTGCGATCTCCGCAGCATCCTTCGGACGACGCGCTTCAAACAATTCCGCTACCCGCGGCAAACCACCCGTGATGTCTTTTGTACGAACAACCTTTCGGGGTGTTTTGGCCAGCATGGCGCCCGCAAGCACATCATGCCCCTTCGTAACCATCACGTGCGCGCCGGAAGGAATGGAATAATAACTGATCACTTCCCGGCTCTTCGGATCTTTGATGACAATCTGCGGATGGAGATCTTCCTTGTGCTCCATCACTACGGTCCCCTCGAGGCCGGTGGATTCATCCACTTCCTTCTTAACCGTAACGCCCTCGATGAAGTCGTGGAAATCAATCACGCCGGACTGCTCGGACAAGATCGGAACATTGTACGGATCCCATTTGACGAAGCTCTCACCCTTCTTCACCTGCCCGCCGTCCGCAACCGAGATCACCGCACCGATCACCGTGCTGTACCGCTCCAGCTCGCGACCATCCTTGTCATAGATACTGATCACGCCGTTCTTGTTCAGCACGATGTAGTTTCCGTCCAACGCCTGTACGGTGCGCAGATCGTGATACCGGACAAACCCGTCGTGCTTTGCAATCAGCTGCGGCTGCTTGAACACGGAACTCGCCGTACCACCGATATGGAAGGTCCGCATGGTCAGCTGCGTGCCCGGTTCGCCGATGGACTGCGCGGCGATAATGCCGGTAGCCTCACCGAGTTGAACCATCTTGCCTGTGGCCAGGTTCCGGCCATAGCATTTCGCGCAGATACCACGGCGGGATTCACAAGTCAACACGCTGCGAATACGCACGGAATCGAGGCCCGACTGCGCAATCTTCGCAACTGCCTTTTCATCAATTTCCTGGCTGGCCGCCACAATGATATCGCCTGTGCGCGGATCCTTGATATCATCCAGCGCCGTGCGGCCGAGAATACGGGCCGCCAGCGGAACCAACTCTTCGTCGCCTTCAAGGATGGATGTCACATCAATACCGTTCAAGGTATTGCAGTCGTGCTCCACAACGATCATGTCCTGCGCCACATCCACGAGCTTGCGTGTCAGATAGCCGGAGTCGGCCGTCTTCAACGCCGTATCCGCCAGACCCTTGCGCGCGCCGTGCGTACTGATGAAGTACTCGAGCACACTGAGACCTTCGCGGAAATTCGAGAGAATCGGACGCTCGATGATTTCGCCCGAGGGCTTCGCCATCAAGCCGCGCATGCCCGCAAGCTGACGAATTTGCTGGCGGTTACCGCGAGCCCCGGAGTCCACCATCATATAGAGCGGATTCACATCCTCCCGCTTCGCGTTGAATTCCATCTCGCGGAACATCGCCGCCGAAATCTGCTCCGTCGCATTGGTCCAGATATCAATGATCTTGTTGTATCGCTCGCCGTCCGTGATGACCCCTTTCTTGTACTGGCCTTCCACATCGGCGATCTGTTTTTGCGCCACCCGGATGATCTCTTCCTTGGCCTGTGGTATGATCATGTCTTCCATACCGATAGAAACACCACCCATCGTGGCATACTCGAATCCCAACCCCTTAAGACGATCCAGTACACCTACGGTCTCATCGTGACCCGCGATCTGGTAGCAATGCCAGATCAATTCCTCGAGGCCTTTTTTCTTGACCGGATTATTGACGAATCCAAGTCCCTGAGGCCATATCTCGTTAAAGAACACGCGACCCACGGTCGTCGTGATCACGGAGTTTTTCGAGTCACCGAACCGTGTTTCCCTCTGATGATCGGGATTGCGGAATCGAATCCGGTCATGAATTTTAAGCGCACCCTCGTCGAATGCGGTATGCACTTCGGTCGCATCCGCCAGAATCGGAAGATGCTCTACTTCGTCGGCGTCTGATCGTTTCTGGCGCTGACGGATGCGCTCCTGCTGCGAATCGATCGTCAGGTAGTAGCAACCCAGCGCAATATCCTGCGTCGGCGTGGTAATCGGCTTTCCACTCGAAGGCGAAAAGATATTGTTCGGGGCCAACATGAGCAGGCGCGATTCGAGTTGCGCCTCGATCGAAAGCGGCACGTGCACCGCCATTTGGTCGCCGTCGAAGTCCGCGTTATAAGCGGTACAGACGAGCGGATGAATGCGGATCGCTTCCCCCTCGATCAAAACCGGCTCGAACGACTGGATGCTCAAGCGATGGAGCGTTGGTGCGCGATTCAACATGACCGTATGCCCGCGCGTCACTTCTTCCAGAATATCCCACACCTCGTCGGCTTCACGCTCAATCATTTTCTTCGCGCTACGCACCGTGTGAACAACACCCATCTCCTTCAAACGACGGATGATGAACGGCTCGAACAGAACAAGCGCCATCTTCTTCGGCAAACCGCACTGGTGCAAACCGAGTTCTGGCCCGATCACAATCACAGAACGTCCCGAGTAGTCCACGCGCTTGCCGAGCAGGTTCTGGCGAAAACGCCCCTGCTTACCTCGAAGCATATCGCTCAAGGACTTGAGCGGGCGATTCCCAGCGCCGGTCACCGCGCGACCATGCCGGCCGTTGTCGAAAAGCGCGTCCACCGCCTCCTGAAGCATTCGCTTTTCATTGCGGATAATGACATCCGGCGTCTTGAGCTGGAGCAGGTTTTTAAGTCGGTTATTGCGATTGATCACACGACGATAAAGATCGTTCAGATCAGAAGTCGCGAAACGGCCGCCTTCCAGGGGAACCAGAGGGCGCAGATCCGGAGGGATCACGGGAAGCACCTCAAGGATCATCCACTCCGGGCGGCTGCTGCTCGAACGGAAGGCATCGAGCACTTTCATACGCTTGGTCAGCTTCTTCCGCGTTTGCTTGCTGCGCGTGGCCTCCATCTCGAGTTCCAATTGCGCCAGCGTTTCCTCGACATCGATTTTCTTCATGAGGTCGCGGACGCCTTCCGCGCCCATACGCGCGACGAATGAATCGCCGTACTTGTCCTGCGCTTCGCGGTACTCCATCTCGTTCAGGAGTTGCTTTTCCTTGAGCGGTGTATCGCCGGCGTCCACAACAATGTAATCCTCGTAATAAAGAACGCGCTCAAGATCGCGCCCGCTGATATCCAGAACAAGACCCATGCGGGTCGGAGTACATTTGAAGAACCAGATATGAGATACCGGAACGGCCAATTCGATATGCCCCATGCGTTCACGCCGAACGCGCGCCAGAGTCACTTCCACGCCGCATCGGTCACAGATCACACCCTTGTGCTTGATACGCTTATACTTGCCGCAACTGCACTCCCAGTCTTTCGTCGGTCCGAAGATGCGCTCGCAGAACAGACCACCCTTCTCCGGCTTGAACGTCCGGTAGTTAATGGTCTCGGGGTTTTTGACCTCCCCATGGCTCCACGATCGTATGGTCTCCGGCGAAGCCAGAGAAATACTTGCATAGTCGAACCCGACCTGCGGCTCCATGCCTAAAATCGGCATTGCTGCGTTCGTACTTTGCACGGTTCGTCTCCTTCACTGGCAGCGGCACACCGCTGCATCATCAAACTCAACCCGCGGCGCGATGCACCCTAATGTCCAGCGCCAGGCTTTGCATTTCCTTGATCAACACGTTGAACGATTCCGGCATTCCGGCTTCCAGCGAGTTCTCGCCTTTGACGATTGATTCATAGATCTTCGTCCGGCCTGAAACGTCATCGCTCTTCACCGTCAATAACTCCTGCAATGCGTATGCAGCGCCGTAAGCCTCCATCGCCCACACTTCCATTTCACCAAAGCGCTGGCCGCCGTATTGCGCCTTGCCGCCCAGCGGCTGCTGGGTAACAAGCGAATAGGGACCCACCGCACGGGCATGAATCTTGTCGCTGACAAGGTGATGCAGCTTCATCATGTAAATCGAGCCCACCACCACCCGCTGGTCGAACGGCTCGCCCGTTCGGCCATCAAACAGCACGGTCTTGCCATCCGCTGTACTGCCCGCTTTTTCAAGCAATTTGCGGATTTCCGATTCCGGTGCGCCATCGAATACAGGCGTCTCGGCAAAGAGTCCGAGCAGCTTGCACGCCCACCCCAAGTGGGTTTCAAGCACCTGCCCCACGTTCATGCGTGAAGGCACGCCAAGCGGATTCAGCACGATTTCAACCGGTGTGCCGTCAGGCAGGAAGGGCATGTCTTCTTCCGGAACGATCTTCGCAATCACGCCCTTGTTTCCATGGCGGCCGGCCATCTTATCGCCGACGGACAGCTTCTTCTTGCTCGCCACGTACACCTTCACCTGCTTGATGATGCCCGGATCGACGTCATCACCGCTCTCAATGCGATCCAGCGCGCGTTCCTTCTCCATCTCAAGCTCGGAGAACTTATGGCTGAACTCGCTGATGATGCCCTGAATCTTGATCTGTATCGGGCTTGGATCAATTTCGATGTGGTTACTGGCAGCGGCCAGTTTACGCAGAAGCGTCTTGGTGATCTTCCGGTTGGCCGGAATAATCACTTCGCCCGTCTCCATGTTGACCACATCCAGTGGAATCTTTTCGCCCAACAGGATATTGCTAAGCGCCTCCGTCAGGTCCTCGGTCAACTGTTGATGTTTCTGTTTATACTCTTCCTGAATCCTCTTACCCTGCTTGCGGCGTTCACCCGGAGTCAGTTTCGAACGCGAGGTTTCTTTTCGCGCGGAAACTTTTACCCCCATGACAATTCCGCTAGTCCCACTGGGCACGGTAAGAGATGTGTCCCGCACATCGGCGGCTTTTTCGCCGAAGATCGCGCGCAAGAGGCGTTCTTCCGGCGCAAGTTCGGTCTCGCTCTTGGGGGTAATTTTACCCACCAATATGTCACCGGGCTTCACTTCTGCGCCTACACAAACAACGCCATCCGGACCCAGATTCTTCAGCGCTTCCTCGCCGACATTCGGGATATCGCGGGTAATTTCTTCGGGCCCCAGCTTGGTGTCGCGCGCGCCACATTCGAACTCCTCGATATGGATCGAGGTGAACACATCTTCGCGAACAAGCTTTTCGCTGATCAGGATCGCGTCTTCAAAATTGTATCCACACCACGGCATGAAACCAACCACCACGTTACGCCCCATGGCCAATTCACCCTGGGATGTGGCTGGCCCATCTGCCAGCACTTCGCCCTTCTTCACACGCTGCCCGACATGCACGATCGGTTTCTGGTTGATGCAGGTACCGGCGTTCGAACGCATGAACTTGCGCAACTCATACACCTGGTACGCATCTTTCGGCGTCTTCTTCGTCGGCATTTCCCCATCGAGAGAGAGGATGATCTTATCCGCCGATACATAAGCCACCTTGCCCGCTTCGCGCGCCACTTCTAATACGCGCGAGTCACGGGCTACGCGATTCTCAATGCCCGTCGCTACATACGGCCGTTCCGTAACGAGCAAGGGCACCGCCTGGCGCTGCATGTTCGAACCCATCAGCGCGCGGTTCGCATCATCGTGCTCAAGGAAAGGAATCAGGCCGGCGGCCACGCTCACCAACTGCTTCGGCGAAACGTCCATGTAATTCACGCGCTCTTTCGGAACTTCGAGGAAGTCTCCTCTATAACGCACCGAGACGGTGTCGCGGATGAAACGACCCTTTTCGTCAAGCGGCGCGTTGGCCTGCGCGATCACATAATTTTCTTCCTGGTCCGCCGTAAGAAAGTCCACCTGCGCGGTCACATGCCCTTTATCAACCTTCCTGTATGGCGACTCGATGAACCCGAATTCGTTTACACGCGCATAGCTGCTCAGCGACGATATCAAGCCGATGTTCGGACCTTCCGGCGTCTCCACCGGACAAATGCGGCCATAATGACTGCTGTGCACATCTCGCACTTCAAAGCCAGCCCGCTCCCGGCTCAAACCGCCTGGACCCAGTGCGCTCAGACGCCTCTTGTGCGTCAATTCCGCCAGGGGATTCGTCTGATCCATGAACTGGCTCAACTGGCTTCGACCGAAGAAATCCCGGATCACCGCAGCGAGCGCTTTCGGATTGATCAGTTTCTGCGGGGTCAGCTTTTCAACGGTCGTGTCGAAAATAGTCATTCGCTCCTTGACCAACCGCTCCGTGCGAGCCAAGCCCAGACGGCACTGATTTTCAAGAAGCTCGCCCACCGTTCGAACACGACGGCTTCCCAGGTGGTCAATATCATCCACAGTGCCTTCACCGCGCTTCAGATTCACAAGGTAGCGAATCGCCGCAATGATATCTTCCTTGTTCAGTACGCGTGAATCGTCCTTCGGATCCAAGCCGAGCTTCTGCTGCATCTTGTAGCGGCCCACCCGACCCAAGTCATAGCGGCGCGGATCGAAGAAGACGCGCTTCAACAATTGCTTCGCGTTTGAAATCGTCGGCGGATCGCCGGGACGCAGCTTATGATAGATATCCTTCAGCGCATCCTCGTGCGAGTGGGTCGGATCCTTCTGTACGCTCTTCAAAATCACGCCCTCGTCCCAGGACACATTCCAAACCTTCACCTTGGAACGCCCGGCGGCCTTGAGGTGCTTTAAGAGATCCTTGGTTACCGGGTCATACTTGCGGGCCAGGATAGTCTTTGAATCCGCATCAATTTCATCCTCGGCGGTGACAAGATGAGCCAGAGTCTTCTCCTCGATCGTTTCCTTCAGACTCAGCGTCTGCGAATCACCATAGAAAAGCTTCAACAGGTCCTCGTCAGCTCCGTAACCCAAGGCCCGGAGAAACGTTGTGGCAAGGAACTTGCGACGCCGTTTCTTGCGATCCAGGTAAATCTGAAGAAGATCGGACGTGTCGAACTGCACTTCGATCCACGAACCGCGATCCGGAATAATCCGAAATGAATAAAGCACTGAGCCGTTGGCGTGAATGCTCTCTTCGAAGCAGATACCGGGCGAGCGGTGCAATTGGCTTACCACCACGCGTTCCGCACCGTTGATAATGAAGGTTCCGGGATCCGTGATCAACGGGATCTCTCCCATATACACGTCTTCTTCCCGCACTTCCTTGCCCTCTTTAAGCCGGAACGTCACGTAAAGAGGCGCCGCGTAAGAATGTCCCTCTTTAAGACATTCAATGGGCGTCATCTTCGGCTCCTGAATTTCATATTTCACGAAATCCAGAACACACTGCCCATCATAGCTCTCAATCGGGAACACCTCCTTGAAGACCGTCTGCAAACCAACCTGCTTGCGCCGGTTGACCGGTACATTCATCTGGAGGAAATCGCGATACGAGTTGCATTGGATCTCGATAAGATCCGGCAACTCGAGCACATCAGACAGCTTGCCAAAACGTAATCTTTCCGCCATGCCCCACCTTCAATCGTAACCAAGTTAAAGCCGCCCATCTGCGCCTACCGAGGTCGCGCGGAACAGCCTTGAAACGCCGAACCACTACTTGATTTCGACCTTGGCTCCGGCCGCTTCCAATTGGGCTTTAATCTTCTCAGCCTCTTCCTTGGAGACACCTTCCTTCACAGGTTTCGGCGTCTGCTCAACCAGATCCTTGGCTTCCTTAAGGCCCAGCGATGTAATCGCGCGAACCTCTTTGATCACCTGGATCTTTTGAGCGCCCGAAGACGCTAGAATCACGGTGAATTCCGTTTTCTCCTCAGCCGGCGCCGCACCAGCGGCTCCGCCTGCGACCGCGGCCACGGCCACCGGCGCCGAGGCAGATACGCCCAACGTCTCTTCAAGCGCCTTGACCAGCTTCGAAAGCTCAAGAACGCTGATTCCCTGTACCCACTCAACAAACTCAGCGGCCTTGCCTTCCAGCTTCACGCCCTCTTCATTCTTCTCTTCGACTTTCGCTTGCTCTGTCATTATCTGCTCCTCCTAACGATCCTTATTGTGCTTCCGTTCAAACTTGTTCTTTCTTCTCCTGTGCTGCTTTCAGCACATAGACAAGACTTGCCACTTTCTGCTGCAAGACACCCACCAACTGCGACATCGGCGCCGCCAGCAACCCGACGAACTGCGCAAGCAGCGTCTCGCGAGAGGGCAAGCTTGCCAATTGCTCAATGTCCGACCGGGAAAGGATGACGCCCTGCATCGTCCCGACCTTGAGAAGAGGCAGTTCGTTTTCCTTGATAAAATCCTTCAGGATCTTCGCCGCCTGAACCACGTCGCCGTTGCCGAACACCATGGCCGACGGACCCTGCATTTTCTCTTCAAACCCGGAATACTGAAGCTCTTTCGCCACGCGCTTGAACATGCGGTTCTGCACCACCTGGAAGTGGGCATCCACACCGCGCAGCCGATTCTTCAAGTCTTCCGTCTTCGCAACCGAAAGCCCCCGGTAGTCCGCCAGAATGACGAACACCGCATCCGAAATTTTGCTGCGAATCTCTTCAATGATTGAATTCTTTTCAGCTCTCATAGTTTTTCACCCTGCCCGTCTCAGGCTGCCACTTCCCGGGGATCAATATGCAGCCCCGGACCCATGGTCGAAGAAACCGTGACTCTCTTAATGAACACTCCCTTGGCAGCCGCCGGACGCACAGCATTCAACGCCGAGATCACCGCGCGGCAATTTTCCACCAGGGATTCCCTGGAGAAAGACAGCTTGCCGAACGGAGCCATTACATTACCGTGCCTATCCATGCGGAACTCCACGCGCCCCGCCTTGCACAACTTGACAGCGGACGCTGTGTCATCCGAAACCGTGCCGGTTTTCGGGTTCGGCATAAGGCCGCGAGGGCCCAACACCTTACCGAGCTTGCGAACTTCCTTCATGGCTTCCGTTGTCGAAACCGCAACGTCGAAGTCCGTCCATCCACCCTTGACTTTTTCCAGCAAATCCTGGAAGCCGACTTCCTCCGCACCAGCTTCGCGCGCTGCGTCCGCCGCCGGACCCTCCGCAAACACAATCACGCGAACCGCCTTGCCGGTCCCATGCGGAAGCGAAACGGTGCCACGCACCGCCTGGTCGGACTTTGTCGGGTCCACCCCCAGACGAAAAGCGATTTCCGCCGTTTCATCAAATGAAGTCGTCTTGTTGTTTTTCAGAAACTCGATGGCCGTGGCCAGGTCGAACACTGCCGACGGATCAAGCTTCTCCTTAACCTTGCGATATTTCTTTCCGCGGATGGCCATGATCATTCCACCTCTATACCCATGCTGCGGGCTGTTCCTTCAACAATGCGAACTGCGCGGTCCAACTCCTTCGCGTTCAGGTCCTTGGTCTTGGTCTTCGCAATATCCATGACCTGCTGCTTCGTAACCTTGCCCACCTTCTCGCGATTCGGCGTGGGCGACCCCTTCGCAATGCCCGCCGCCTTCTTCAACAGCGTGGCCGCCGGAGGGCTCTTCGTAATAAACGTGAACGATTTGTCCTGGTACACCGTAATTACAACCGGAATAACCAGCCCTGCCTGGCTCTGCGTGGCCGCGTTGAAGGCTTTGCAGAACTCCATGATGTTCACGCCCTGTTGACCCAGCGCAGGACCCACGGGCGGCGCAGGATTGGCCTGACCCGCCGGGATCTGCAACTTGATAATGCCTGTTACTTTCTTTGCCATGGTTGACGCCTGTTCAAAGGGCTTACGCCCGTTCCACCTGCCAATACTCGAGTTCCACCGGCGCGGATCGTCCGAAGATGGATACAGACACCTTCAACTTGCCGCGATCGGGGTCCACTTCTTCTATCACACCACTGAAATTCAAGAACGGTCCATCAGTTATCTTCACCGTTTCGCCCGGTTCGAAGATCACCTTCGGCTTCACCTTTTCTTTTTTCTCTTCTATCTGCCGCAGAATGTTTTCCACTTCCTCCGGACGCAGCGGCACCGGCCGATCACCACCGATAAACCCGATGATCCCCGGCGTCTGCTGCGTGAAGTACCACGTCTTGTCCACCAGGTTCTTGCCCTCATCATAGAGCGACATGTGCACCAGCACATAGCCTGGATAAAACTTGCGCGTCGTGGTGGTCTTCCTCCCCTGCTTTACCTCAGAGACCTTCTCCGTCGGGATGAGGACTTCATCAATGTAGTCCTGCATCTCCTCCTGCTTGATGCGCCGTTCTATACTCTCCTTGACCTTGCCTTCCTGTCCGGAGAGCGTATGTAAAACAAACCACTGCTTATCCATGAGCCACCACCTGCCCCGTGTGTTCGGCTATCGGATCAAAAGACGAAGCAA